>Ga0315298_1000159_pt1:125000-134446 | contig 134446 bp, 105 predicted proteins | sample WHS_1_MG_FD_203077 | JGI IMG/M metagenome (GOLD analysis project Ga0315298, IMG submission 203077) | Extremophilic microbial mat communities from Washburn Hot Springs, YNP, Wyoming, USA - WHS_1_MG | ecosystem: Environmental > Aquatic > Thermal springs > Hot (42-90C) | place: USA...
GCTCTTTGTCGCTTAGAGGCTTTTCTTGGCAGCCTGGAGACCGGTGACTTCCCCTTCCCTTTCGGGTCGGGTCGCATTCGCTTCTCGGAGTTGAGGCTTTCGCCTCAGGGTTTCGGATTTACCTGAAACCCCCTCCTACGAGCTTAGACCCGGGCTACCAACGCCGGGCTCACCTCTCCTTCTGCGTCCCCCCATCGCTACAATGAGCGTGGCACGGGAATATTAACCCGTTTCCCATCACCTACGCATTCCTGCCTCGGCTTAGGGGCCGGCTAACCCTGGGCGGACGAACCTTCCCCAGGAAACCTTAGACTTTCGGTGAACGGGATTCTCACCCATTTTATCGCTACTCGTGCCTGCATAATCACTCCTCATTCGTCCAGCAAAGGTTGCCCTTTGCCTTCATCCTACATGAGGACGCTCCCCTACCAACCATCCCCAAAACTTGAGGATGATTCCGTAGCTTCGGTGTGTGACTTAGCCCCGATCATTTTCGGCGCAGGACTACTCGACCAGTGAGCTTTTACGCACTCTTTAAAGGATGGCTGCTTCTAAGCCAACCTCCTGGCTGTCTGAGTAATCCCACATCCTTTAGATCACTCAGTCACAACTTTGGGACCTTAGCTGACGGTCTGGCTTGTTTTCCTTTAGGACACGCACCTTATCGCACGTATCCTCACTCCCGGACATTGAGTTATGGCATTCGGAGTTTGAGAGAGTTCGGTAGGATTGCTCCCCCTAGCTCAATCAGTGCTCTACCGCCATAACTGTCGGTCCGAGGCTGCCCCAAAAGGCATTTCGGGGAGAACCAGCTATCTCCGAGTTTGATTGGACTTTCACCCCTACCCACAGCTCATCCGAGCCCTTTTCAACGTACACCGGTTCGGTCCTCCATGGGTCATTACACCCACTTCAACCTGGCCATGGGTAGATCACCCGGTTTCGGGTCTAATCCCTGCCACTTGCGCCCTTTTGGGACTCGCTTTCGCTACGGCTCCGGGGCTTAACCCCTTAACCATGCGACAGAGATTAACTCGCAGGCTCATTATTCAATAGGCACGCGGTCACCTATCCCGGGTTCTCCGAAGAGAACTCGGGAATTGGCTCCCACAGCTTGTAGGCATATGGTTTCAGGTTCTTTTCACTCCCCGCCTGGGGTGCTTTTCACCTTTCCCTCACGGTACTAGTGCACTATCGGTCACGATGGAGTATTTAGCCTTAGGAGGTGGTCCTCCCTGATTCGCGCCGAATTCCACGTGCTCGGCACTACTTGGGGACAAAATCCAGAGAGCCAATTGCCTTTCGCCTACAGGACTTTCACCTTCTATGGTTCGCCTTCCCAGGCGATTCGGCTAAACAATTGGTTTTTAACTCTCCCTTCCTCCTGGCAGCTGGAAGCGATTTTGCCCCACGACCCCGCTGTTCCAACGGCTGCCACCTTTTACGGAACAGTCGGTTTAGGCTCTTCCCATTTCGCTCGCCGCTACTCAGGGAATCGAATTTTCTTTCTTTTCCTCAGGGTACTGAGATGGTTCAGTTCCCCTGGTTCGCCCTTTGGAAAGCCTGTATTTGTTTCCAAAGTCAGATAAATCTGGGGTTTCCCCATTCGGAGATCCACGGGTCAAAGGTTGCTTGCACCTCACCGTGGCTTATCGCAGCTCGCTACGTCCTTCATCGCCTCATCGTGCCAAGGCATCCACCATATGCCCTTAGTAGCTTAGTATCCCGTCCACTTCAACCTTCGCATTCCTCTTAAATTTTCAGAGAACATTTTGGAGAATACCGGGTTCGAACCGGTGACCTCCGGCTTGCAAAGCCGGCGCTCTCCCACCTGAGCTAATTCCCCTTATTTATGAATATTCAATTTTCAAAGGAAATAGCATGTCAGAGGGAGCGGAAAGGATACTCCATAGAAAGGAGGTGATCCAGCCGCACGTTCCCGTACGGCTACCTTGTTACGACTTCGCCCCAGTCGCCGAAGCGCATCCTGGTGCCCCACTGTGCTTGCGCCTTGGTGAGGGCACTTCAGATGTCTCCGACTCCCATGGCGTGACGGGCGGTGTGTACAAGGCCCGGGAACGTATTCACCGCAGCGTGCTGATCTGCGATTACTAGCGATTCCACCTTCACGGAGTCGAGTTGCAGACTCCGATCTGAACTGAGGCTGGCTTTTTGGGATTAGCTCCCCCTCGCGGGTTGGCGACCCTCTGTACCAGCCATTGTAGTACGTGTGTAGCCCCAGACATAAAGGGCGTGCGGACTTGACGTCATCCCCACCTTCCTCCTGGTTATCCCAGGCAGTCTCCTCAGAGTGCCCGGCATTACCCGCTGGCAACTGAGGACAGGGGTTGCGCTCGTTGCGGGACTTAACCCAACACCTCACGGCACGAGCTGACGACAGCCATGCACCACCTGTGCAGGTTCTGGGCTGGGTACCAGTCGGTTCCCTTTCGGGTCCCTACTTCCTGCATGTCAAGTCTGGGTAAGGTTCTTCGCGTTGCCTCGAATTAAACCACATACTCCACCGCTTGTGCGGGCCCCCGTCAATTCCTTTGAGTTTCAACCTTGCGGCCGTAGTCCCCAGGTGGGGTGCTTAATGCGTTAGCTTCGACGCTGGGTTTTGACACCCAACATCTAGCACCCATCGTTTACAGCGTGGACTACCAGGGTATCTAATCCTGTTTGCTCCCCACGCTTTCGCGCCTCAGCGTCAGTAAGTGTCCAGAAAGCTGCCTTCGCTATCGGCGTTCCTCCTGATATCTACACATTTCACCGTTACACCAGGAGTTCCGCTTTCCTCTCCACTACTCCAGATAAACAGTTTCGGATGCAGTTCCGGGGTTGAGCCCCGGGATTTCACATCCGACTTGTTTATCCGCCTACGCGCCCTTTACACCCAGTGAATCCGAGCAACGCTTGCCCCCTACGTTTTACCGCGGCTGCTGGCACGTAGTTAGCCGGGGCTTATTCGGAGGGTACCGTCAGGACTAATGGGTATTAGCCATTAGTCGTTTAGTCCCCTCCAAAAGGAGTTTACATCCCGAAGGACTTCATCCTCCACGCGGCGTCGCTGCGTCAGGCTTTCGCCCATTGCGCAATATTCCCTACTGCTGCCTCCCGTAGGAGTCGGGGCCGTGTCTCAGTCCCCGTGTGGCCGACCATCCTCTCAGACCGGCTACCCGTCTTAGCCTTGGTAGGCCTTTACCCTACCAACTAGCTGATAGGACGCAGGCTCCTCCTGAGGCGACAGCTTGCTATGCAGAAGCCATCCTTTATTTCCCCCAACTTCGGTCAGGGGAAAGTTATGTGGTATTAGCATCCCGTTGGGGATGTTATCCCACTCCTCAGGGCAGATTACCTACGCGTTACTCACCCGTTCGCCGCTAACCGGGAAATCCTTGCGTCTTTCCCGGTCCGCTCGACTTGCATGTATTAGGCACGCCGCCAGCGTTCGCTCTGAGCCAGGATCAAACTCTCCGTATCAATCTCAACCTTTTTCACACCTCTCGCCCGCTCACCTCATGACATGCTATTCATTTTTCAAAAGAACATATTCCTCTATCACAAATTCCCCACCGGAATTTGTCGGAAGTTTTGTTAACTTTTGTAGTCTCAACCTGTCCATTAATAAGATAATTAAGTAAAAAATTTTGTCAAGGGGGAATTTTAACTTTTTTTAAAAAAGATATTTGCTTAGTATCTAACACCCCAGAACATTATCATAATCGGACCATTCCTGAATTCAAGCGGGTACAAAACTAATGCAAATGTGTAATTATGGGAAAGTAAAGTATGCTAACGCTCGAGCCGACCCTTCTATAATAAGAAAGGCGTATTATTTAAGCGGATGATTCTTGCTCAAACAGGAATGCCTCACCCGCTTATGCAAAATCGGTCAAGCGGTATGTATAACCTGCAAACCCTCTTCTCTGCGATTATTTACAGCAGATAACACAGCGAGCTCTATTAGGATAAATTCCGTCACCACTTTTCGTGCTAATAACCCAGTTTCTAGGGTAAGGGCTTGACCCTTCAAATGTTGTAGATGTGCACAGGATAGTTGACCCACCAAAATAATAAGAATCAGCATTACCAGCATAACCGCCCGCTATCGCTATATACCCATCAACAACCTTTGTAAAGCCTTCTGCGCAGGTGTTCTGTCCCCAGTTGGTATAGCAGACGCCACTGCTTGCTGCAGCAAACGACTCAGAGGAATAGCCATCGAGTAAATCTGCGTTCAGATTGCTACCCTCACCCTGCACAACATGAATAGTGTCCGGGCTTGTTCCGCCCTCCGCTATCCGGATGTTTGTTCCTGCGGCATAACCAACAGAAGCCATAATCGCGTTCTGGACATCCGGGCGAAGGTCTGTAAGGGCTATTCCTGCATCCCTTATATGCGTTGAATCAATCCCGCCCGCTTTCACACGAAGAATGTCGGAGGAAATCTCAAGCGTGGCATCATCAACATTAACTGAGAAAACATCCGAAGCATACCCGAGCCCATCACCAGCACCTGTCACTTTATTAGTGATTCTTGTCCAATCGGTGCGGGCAACAAGCGAATCCATAATCCTTGAGTCCTGCGCATTAACATAATTGCTGAGATCCAGGATGCTGGAATCAACATATAGTTTTGTAGCAGCATCGGCGTTTCCCTCAGGTGCGCCGAGGTCCGTAATCCGCCTTCCACCAGCAGAGTTGCCCACAGTAAGCACATCCAGAAGAGGCGGGATGCCAGAGGAACCGCCAGATGCCCCGAGCGTGATATAAATATTAGCGCCCTCATCGGAAAGCGTCGCCCCATCCCCTGCCCTCAATACGAAATTTGTCCCGGTCCTTCTTGTGGGGTTAACCTCTGTGGAAACTGACTGAAGCGGTGTATCAACGGAGCCTGCACGGATGGCATAAGGTGCAGAAGCAAGCCTTTCTCGGGGCGTCATTGGCTCGCTATCAACAACCACCTCAAGATAATAGGGCTCCGAAAAATTCACGCTTGAGGGGAAAGGATTTACAAGCCCAAGGGTTACGGAAAATAACCCCTGTGTAACTTCAACCTCGCTTCTTGTTTCCTCCCAGATTGGGCTTCCGCCTGTTGGCTCGGTGTAAAGCCTGAATGTCATCGGTACTACACCCGTTACTCCAACGCCACTCCTGTCGGTAAGCTTGCCCTGGTAATTCATAATCCTTGGCACCGCTGAAATACATACGAGCACCACAAGCATTGCCACGGCAACAAATCCTTTGTTTTTCATTTTTACCCCCCTTTCGTTTGGTTTTTGGGTTCAGAACCCCTTTCTAAGTTTACCATTATTAATAATATTCACTTTTATTAATAATATTCACTTTGACGACAAAGTCAATTTTTTTATTAAAAATTATTTTGCGGTCATTAATATAGTTGTACACAAAAGATCCACAACTGCCTTGCTTCTACCAAAATTCGGTTGCCTATTCGGGAAAAAGATTTATATTCGGATATATAAAAGGGAAGGTTTTAAGATGAGGTTTGAATACTCAGCGGGGTGTATAATCTTCTTCCCATCAACGCCACCGCTCTTCCTGCTTCTTCACTACGGCACACCAGAGAAACCCTTGCACTGGGACTTCCCCCGCGGAAACATAGAAAAGGGCGAAAAAGCCCTTGAAGCTGCTCTTCGTGAAGCCAAAGAGGAAACCGGTTTGGAAGATCTCAAAGTAATTGAGGGTTTCAAAGAGAAGTTTGAATATTTTTACACGGCGAGGAATCCCGACGGGACAAGCGAGCGAGTCCATAAAAGGGTGACGCTTTTTTTATGCGAATCACCAACGAAGGATGTGAAAATCTCCTTTGAACATATCGGCTTTGAATGGCTTGAGTTTGAGAAGGCTCTTGAAAGGCTGACCTTCAAAGCCTCCAGAGAAGCGCTCGTGAAGGCTCAAAAATACCTTGCACTCTGAACATGCAGGATAGCCTTAAAGACCTAACAAAGAGGAATATTCTTTTCCCCGCAATTTTGAAAATTGTCTCATTTTCTGCAAGTGCCATAATTGTCTGGCTATTGGGAAAGAAGCTCAAAGTGGAGGAGTACGGGGTCTATAATTTGTTTCAGGGGGTTCTGCTTTACTTTACAATATTCTCGTCGCTGGGGCTCCCGCTTCTTTTTTACCGATTCTTCCCGGAATTCCACGAAAAGGGCGCTTTCAACCTGATGCGCAAAACCCTTATTTCAGGGATGCTCCTTCGCGGAGCCGTTATCATTATACTATTTGCAGTCCTCATCATAATCTTCCCGTTTTTCGGCTCCATATTCAAAATAAGCGAATACAAAAACCTGTTTTTAGCCTGGGGTACAGGGATATTATTATCGCTTGAAATAGACCTGTACATCCTCACATTTACCTCCCTTTTCCTGCACAGGACTTACACTGTAGTTTTTGCTTTATATTCGGTAATTCGCGGGTGTAGCATCGCGTATTTTTTGAAACTCGGCAGGGGATTAAACGGCGTTATTCTTAGCGAGATTGTGGCGCTTGCAATTCAATTCGTGATGCTCACAGGGTTTCTTGCGAAGAAGTTCCCGAAAGGTCACGCACAAAAAAGGGCGGGCGAATATAGTTTCAAAAGATTATTCAAGTATGCTATGTATTCATACCTTCAGGATATAGGCGACCTATTCTTCTATATCAACACGGATTTTTTTGTGATCTCCTATTTTTTGGGGAATACCTCAACGGGGCTATATGCTATGGGGGCAAATCTTGCTCTTATGATATCGAGATGGTTTCCGATAGAACTTTTCCATGACCTTATTCGTCCGCTGTTTTTTAAACGGTTCGCGCGCGAGCCCAAAAACGAGACATTAGAGGAGATGTTTTCGGCGCTTGTAAAAACGAGCTTGTTTGTGGCGTTTCCCGTTTTCGTTTCAGTTCTTGTACTCGGAAAACCTTTTCTACAAATCTTTTTTCCGAAATACACTTCGGTTTATCCTGTATTTGCAACTGTTTGTTTTTTTACATTATTTCGGGGACCACGAACAATCCTTGAAATGGTTGTTTATGCGAAAGAGAGATTGTCAATCACACTTTTTAGCAAGTTGTTCTCACTGTACAATCTTTTTGCGGATATAGTCTTTGTCTGCGAGTTCGGGATAATTGGTGCAGCCATTGCCTCGGGAACCTCAGAATTTTTACGATTCCTCTATATATTCGTGAATATACGAAAAGATTTTCCTTTATCGCTCCCGTTCAGGTCCCTGTTTAGAATTTTTGTAAATTCCGCTTTGCTTGCGGTATTTCTGATGCTTTTGCGACCGGCAGCAAAAAATTACCTTTTATTCGTGGGCATATCTTTCCTTTCGGTTCCGGTGTACCTTTTGTTCTCGTATCTCAATCGTGTTTTTACATCGGCTGAATCCGAGTTTATAAATAGTGTGACTGGCAGAAGATGGTTTATCTTTTAGTTTGAAAAATTTTCCTGTATGCTGGAGATGTTGAAATCTTGTTAATACTATGTGAATATGTTGTTGATAAATTTTGCGGGATATCAGGAAAGACTAATTTATTTAATTGTTAGTATCTGGATTGAAAATATTTCCTGGACAATCATTTAAATTGTTAATCCCCCGAAACAAGCAAATATTTCATTGATGGCACAAATTTTGCTGTAAAAATTAAGCGAAAGGAGGAAGATGAGAGAGAAGGAACTGTGGGAGAAGAAAAAGGCGGGGTCAAAGCTTGCCAGAGAAAAACTTGTCGAACTTTATTTGCCCCTCGTCAGAGCCATTGCGAGGAAGATCAAAAAATCCCTTCCAGGTTCATGCCCCGATATAGAAGAACTTGAAAGCTCCGGTATGGTGGGACTTGTTTATGCTATAGACAATTTTGACCCCGACCGTGGGCTAAAATTCATCACCTATGCCTTGCCAAGAATCCGCGGCGCAATCCTTGATGAACTTCGCAAGCTTGACTTCCTGCCTCGTTCTGCTCGAGAAAGGGCAAATATCATACAGAAAGAACAGGAGGAACTAACCCAAAAATTAAGCCGTGTTCCCTCGCAAACCGAGATTGCTTCACGCACCAGCATCCCCGTTGAAACAATTTATATCTACAGCAAAGAAAGGAACACGCACATCTCCCTTGATGCGCCCCTGCCAGGGGAGGATGAAGGCACAAGCGTTTCGGACACATTGTCTTCTGAGGAAAACCAGAAAGACCCCTTGCGAATTCTCACGAAGAACGAAATCCAGATGAATCTCCTCAAAGCCCTTGATAGCCTTCCACCAAGGGATAAGATTGTTCTGGCACTCCACTATATTGAGGGTTTTCATTTTAAGGAGATCAGTCGTATGCTCGGGCTAACCGAATCACGGGTTTCGCAGATTCATTCAAGGGGGTTAGCCGAACTTAAAAACATAATTGAAAAGGTCGTTTAAAAAGGAGAGTCAATGATGAACGCGAGAAATTCTGGTCCCAACCAGACAGGCGGCGAAAAGGAAAAGATTACGCCGTATAGTTCTATACTTGATTTTGTGCAAAGGATAATAAAATATGATTATGCCGCCCTTTACAGGCTTGATGAAAAACGGCAACAACTTGAACTTGTCGCTCAAAAGGGTGAATGCAGAGAGCTTCTGGATGGACTAAAATTCAGGTTCGGTGAGGGGCTTTCTGCCTGGGTAGCGGAATGGAAAAAGCCAATCCTTCTCACGCGGAAAAAGGATATCCCGCAAGGTTCACCCCTTGGGTCGTTCCTGTCGCTCCCATTGTGGTATGGTGGGCGCATTATAGGTATTTTGAGCCTCGCTCATCGCTCAAGTAATGGGCTTGGCATCCGTGAACAGAAATTGTGCAAACTCCTTTCCGAAAGAATCGCAACACTTATGGAAAGGATAAATTTTCTCCAGGACCTGAAAGAAAGCTATTTGACACTTTACCGTTCGGTAAAGGATTTCGAACTCTTCTACGAGCGGATGCTTAAGCGAGAGAAACTCGCACAAGAACGGCAATTTGATGCGGCGCTGAAAAGCAAGATAAGGAATCCGCTTTCGGTAATTCTGGGGAATGCAGAAATTCTTTTAAACGAATTAGATGGTGAAAAGGGGGAACTGAAAAAGCGGCTTGAGGCAATCATAGCCGAGGGGCAAAAGATAGCCCGGGTCGCAAATCAGGAACTGGAAACTTTTGGGGCTTGCGAAACGGGCGAAAGTAAAATTTCCGCCTCAAATGCCGAAAATCTATAAGCCCCTTGTTTCCTTACCCCCTTCTCCCGGCTCAAGGGTGGTCGTGCCTTTTGCGACCACCCTTTTTCTTTGAACGCGCCAATTCTGGAAAAAACCCCCCGGCTCGGCTATTGAGGGGTTGGGGTAGGAGGGGCAGATACTCGCCCGCTTGTCTAATCGCCAATCTCACCTGTTCACATTCAGGACATCGGCATCAATTGCGGTTCCGACGACCCTCGAGAT
>Ga0315298_1000160_pt1 | contig 134083 bp, 113 predicted proteins | sample WHS_1_MG_FD_203077 | JGI IMG/M metagenome (GOLD analysis project Ga0315298, IMG submission 203077) | Extremophilic microbial mat communities from Washburn Hot Springs, YNP, Wyoming, USA - WHS_1_MG | ecosystem: Environmental > Aquatic > Thermal springs > Hot (42-90C) | place: USA: Wyoming...
TACACCGACGCCGACTCCTACACCGACGCCGACGCCAACGCCTACGCCTACGCCTACGCCTACGCCTACACCGACACCGACGCCTGCGCCGGCACTCTCGGTCGCGACCGGCACCGCCAGTGCCGTCACCTACAACTCGGCCACCCTCGCCGGAAACCTGCGTTCTACCGGCGGCGCCGCCTCGGTCAGCGTCTCCTTCGAATACGGCGAAACGAACAAGTACGGCATGGTCACAACCCCGGAGGCGAAGACCGCCGCCGGCACCTTCACCGCCGCAATAGGCGAACTCAAGCCAGATACCACCTACCACTTCCGGGCTAAAGCCGACGGCGGCGAAAAGGGCGTGGTCTACGGCAGTGATGCCGTCTTCACCACCGCCGGCACCGCTCCGGTCGTGACCACCAGAACGGCCACCGCGGTATCAACCACAGACGCTACTTTGAACGCCGAGCTCACCGGCCTCGGTGCCGCCGCTTCGGTAAAGGTATCTTTTGAATACGGCGAGACCGATAAGTACGGCCAGTCAACCAGGCCCGAGGAAAAGAAGGCCACCGGTGCCTTCTCCGCCGTTATCAGCGGCCTCAAGCCGGGCAGCACCTACCACTTCCGGGCCAGAGCCGACGGCGGCGAAAAAGGCACAGGCTACGGCAGCAGCCTGACCTTCACCACCCAGAGACTGGAACCCTCGGTGAACACCAATCCGGCCACCGAAATCACCGCCGGCGGCGCCACCCTGAACGGCTTCCTTACTTCCCTCGGCGTCTCGAGCCAGGTGAGCGTCTCTTTTGAATATGGCTCCACCGACAAATACGGCCTGACCACCCAGAAAGTCGCCAGAAGTGAGACCGGTGCCTTCAGCCTGAGCATCTCCGGCCTGAAGGGCAATACCACCTACCACTTCCGGGCTAAAGCCGATGGCGGCGACAAGGGCGTGGCCTACGGCAATGATGTTACCTTCACCACGCTCAATCCGGCGCCGGCGGTTACAACCGCAGCCGCCACCGGCGTTACCATTAACTCGGCCACGCTTAACGGCAACCTCGCCTCTCTCGGCGCCGCGGCCGAGGTCAAAGTCTCGTTTGAATACGGCACCAGCGATAAATACGGCCAGGCCACCAGCCCCCAGGTGCTGAAGGCTCCCGGCGTATTCTCGGCCGCGGTCACCGGCCTGGAGTCGAGTACCAGGTACCACTTCCGGACCAGGGCCGACGGCGGCGAAAACGGGGTCAGCTACGGCCCGGGCATGACCTTCACCACCCTGAACACGGCACCGATAGTGTCAACCGTGGAGCCCGGCAACGTTACCCACAGCGGCGCCATCCTCAACGGCAACCTCGTCTCCACCGGCACCGCCGCCGGGGTCACAGTGTCCTTCGAATACGGCGAGACCGATAAGTACGGCCTGACCACCAGGCCGGAAGTAATGAATAAACCCGGCGTCTTCAGCACGCCGGTCTCCGGGCTAAAACCCAAGACCACCTACCATTATCGGGCTAAAGCCGACGGCGGTGACAGGGGCGTGACCTACGGCAACGATGTCGTTTTTACCACCGCGGACCCGGCGCCCCGAGTGGCTTCGGTCCAGCCGAGCGATATTACCCACAATTCAGCCACCCTCAACGGCTTCCTCCAGTCACCCGGGGCCGCGGCCTCGGTAAAAGTGTCCTTTCAGTACGGCACCGACGAAAAGTACGGACAGACGACGAAACCGGAGGAAAGGAAGGCCGCCGGTCCGTTCGAAGCGAAAATTACCGGACTGGCGCCGAAGACGCTGTACCACTACCGGCCGGTGGCCGATGCCGGCGAGTACGGCACCGTTTACGGTGAGGACTTCGTCCTGACCACCCTCGGCCCGGAGCCGATTGTCACCACCGGCCCGGCCACGGATATAACCACCGCCGGAGCTTCCCTGCGGGGCACCCTGACCTCCCTCGGAGCATCGGAAACGGTCAGCGTATCTTTTGAGTACGGCGAGACCGATAAGTACGGCCAGTCAACCAGACCCGAGGAAAAGAAGGCCGCCGGTGCCTTTACCGTCACGCTCACCGGACTCAAGCCAAACACCGCCTATTACTACCGGGCCAGAGCCGAAGGCGCCGGCAGGACAGTTGCCTATGGAGAAAGCAACACCTTCACCACCGCCAGCGTGGCGCCGATAGTTAAGACCGAAGCCGCCGGCGGCATCGGCGAGACGCAGGCGACGCTCAACGGCAGTCTGGCATCGCTGGGACAGGCGGCGGCGGTGACCGTCTCCTTCGAGTACGGCGAGACCGATAAGTACGGCCAGTCAACCAGACCCGAGGAAAAGAAGGCAACCGGTGCCTTCTCCGCCGTTATCAGCGGTCTCAAGCCAGGTACCACCTACCACTTCCGGGCCAAGGCTGATGGCGGCGAAAAGGGCGTGGCCTACGGCGCCGATGTCACCTTCACGCCGGCGGCACCGGGCCGGCCGGGACGCCGCATCGCCTACACCGTGGAAAAGGACGGCATAAGCCGGATATACGTCGCCGATGAGGACGGGGCCAATGCCAGGGCGCTGGACGGCGGCACCGACCCCGCCTGGTCACCCGACGGCACCAGGATTGCCTACGTCTCAGATAAGCATCCCAGCGGGCAAATCTACGTGATGAATGCCGATGGCTCCGGCGCCAGGCGGCTCAGCAGCAACGACGCCTGGGATGAAACGTCCCCGGCCTGGTCGCCCGACGGCTCAAAAATCGCCTTCGTTTCCGACCGCGACGGCGCCGGCTACCGCATCTACATAATGAACGCCGACGGCAGCGGCGTGAGGCGGCTGACGAGAGGCACCGGCTGGGAAGGCTACCCGGCATGGTCGCCCGACGGCTCAAAAATCGCCTTCGTCTCCGACCAGGACGGCCCCATGCAAATCTATACAATAGGCGCCGACGGCTCCGGCCTGCGGCGGCTGACCGGCTTCCCGACGCCGGCGATATCACCGGCATGGTCGCCCGACGGGAAAAAGCTGGCCTTTACCATGAAGCAGGAAGACCGGAACTGGTCAGTGTACGTCATGAATGCCGATGGTACCGATGTCAGGCGGCTGGTCCCGGGCTTCGAGCCGGCCTGGTCGGCCGACGGCGCCCGCCTCTTTTTCCGCGCCCGCCCCGACGGCGCCGATGCCATCTACGCCGTGAGCGCTTCCGGCGGCGCGCCGGTAAAAATCGGCCGCGAGAGCGGCGCCGCTTCGCCGAAGGCGGGGGGCCGATAGCATGGCGGCAGTCTCCCGGCTGGCCGGCGCGTTCACGGTGCCCACCCTGCGGCACGCTGGCCGCGCCCTGTTTACGGTGCTGTTACTGCTTGCCCTCCTGCCGCTGGCGCCGGCGGCGCCGGTAAAGGCCGCCTCACAGCCCCAGATATCCAACAACGGCTCGACCACCATCAACTACAGCTCGGCCAACCGCTCCAGCGCCACCTTTTCCCACACCGTGCCCGCCGGCAACCAGCGCCTGCTGGTGGTCATCATCCACATGGAAGGCACCCGGAACGTCAACAGCGTCACCTACTCCGGCCAGTCGCTGACCCGCGCCATTCGGCAGAACTCGGGCAGTACCTTCCGCGGCCAGATACAGATATGGTATTTGGTGGCCCCGCCGACCGGCACCGCCAACGTGGTCGTCACCTATTCGGCCACCCAGGACTGGGACGGCATCACCGTGCTCAACTACGTCGGCGTCGCCCAGACCTCGCCGGTCGGCGCCACCGCCGGCAGGACACTCAACACAGCCAGCACCACCCAGTCCGTCTCCATCACCACCACCGTGGCCAACTCCATGGTCATCGGCGGCGTGGTCACCCCGGGCTCGACCGGCGACCCCTTCACACCGCTGACCAACGTCACCGAGCGCGCCGACTACGACACCGGCGGCGGGGGCGGCGCCGGCTCCGACGGCTCCTGCTTTGCCGGCGAGGCCAACCGCGCCAGCACCGGCGCCTTCACCTTCGGCGCCACCTCTTCCGCCTCCCTGCGCGGCACCATCGCTTGCGTCGAGTTCAAGCCGGCCGACCCCGATATCGCCAGCACCGGTGAGACCAACCACGACTTCGGGATTGTTGACCCGGACACCGCCTACGTTACCGGCCTTACCCGGTGGACCGTGACCAACAACTCCGGCTTCGCCATCAACATCACCATCCAGGCCACCGACATGACCGGCGGCACCCCCTGGACGCTTTCCGACACGGCAACCCCGGGCGTTGACACCTACGGGCTCAAGGCCGGGCTCTTCGGCGGCTCCTACAACATCATCGTCAAGAAGAATTCCCCCTACAACACCCTGAAGTCAAACCTGGCCGCCGGCGCCAGCCAGCAGTGGGGCCTGCAGTTGCTGACGCCCACCGAGTTCAGCGACGCCATCCAGAAAACGGCCACGGTGACCCTGACCGCCACCGCGGTCTGAGATTTTTTACCATTTCTCCACCGAATTACCACCGCACTGTCACTCTCGGGCACTTGTTTATTTACCTTGTGGCTGTAAAGTTATCAGCGTGAGTGACTGGATGGAGTCCAGTCCAGAGTTAACAAATTCGCCCGGCGGCCCGAACAGGGCCCGGCGGGACCCCCGCTGAAAGGTCGAAGGGCCGGGCCACCGGCGAGCAAAAAGGAGCAGAAAAATGAAAAAGTTCAGACTGATTGCAATCGTTATCTCCGCCCTGGTTGCGGTGCTTGTCCCGGCCCAGGCGGTCATGGCCGCCTCATCCCAGAACGTCACCATCACCGCCACCCCCGGTAAGGTCGCCATAACTTTGGACGTGACCAGCTACAGCTTCGGCACCGTATCCGCCAACGAGACCTGGTACTCAACGGCTACTTCGGGCTCTCCAACCCAGACCGACCCGATGCCTCTGGAGGACAGCGAATGTTTCTCGACGATTACCAATGCCGGCAACGTCACCATCAAGGTGAAAGCCAACATGGGCGACATGACCTACAGCGGTGAGCCGACCTGGACCAGCTCAACGGCGGCGGGTGCCGGCGCCTTCAGGATGGACATCGCCGCTTCCGGCGCTACTTCCTGGACCGGCCCCATCAACACGACCACCGAGTTTATCTCCAGCCTGGCGGCAAGCGCCACCAAGAAGTTCGCCCTCAAGTTCCAGTCGCCGACCGACGATGCCTCCTATGAGGGCATCAACGTCAAGACCGGCACCCTGACAATCTCGGCGGTAAAGGCCTAAGAGCAGTTTAACAAAAGGATTGAGTTTAACAAAAGGATTGACAGGCAGTCAGCAGAGCCGTAAGATAGACGGCAAGAGGAGAAAGGGGCTTGCTTGGACGTAGCTTCGACAGTCCCGACCACTGCGTGTTATCACGGCTGCTTGCGATAATGACGGCGGTGGTGCTGGTGCTGGTCCTGACCGCAGGGTGCACGCCGGTACCACCGCCTTCCGGTCAGACCGGGATTCCTCCGGGCGGCTTGGGCATATCGGCGACGCCCAGGGAAGACGGCAAGGGCGATAAGGACATCACCTACATCAGCCCGGCTAAAATTGACATCGAAAACCTCTACCCCGGGGCGACCGGCGAGTTCGAGCTCGAGGTCCACAACGGCAAGGATATGCCGTGCACCTTCAGTATTACCGCCCGACCAGCGGACTCAGCCGAAGCACCGTTCGAGCCCCTGCCGAAAGAGTACCTGGGCTGGGTGAAAATCCCCGAGCCGAGCCTGCTGGTGCCGCCCAAGGAGTCAAAGTTCGTCACCATAGCCGTCACCATGCCGCCGGATGCCACGGTGAAGCAGAAGAAATACGAGCTCCTCATCGCCGTCAAGGATACCAGCCAGACATCCTTCATCCAGATTGAGCTCGGTCTCCGGGTCATGGTCTCGACCCAGTAGTCTTCCCGGCTCTCTGAACTCCTGCCGTCCTGCAGACGGGCGCCGTTTAATCATGCGGCAGTCCCCGTCTCCCCAGAGTAACCACGAGGCTTGTTCATTGAGAGTTGCCGTTAAGAATATCCTGGCGTTGCTGTTGCTCGCCGCAGTCCTGACCGCCGGCAGTGCGGCGCCGGCCCATCTGGCGGCGCAGGAGACCGCCGGCGTGACCATCACCGTTTCCGGCCGTGCCGCGCTTCATATCGCCTTCGTCACACCCAATCGTCAGACGGTGGCAGGCGTGGTCTCCGAAGTCATAACGATACAGGTCCAGACCGGCGGCGGCCGGCCCTACCCGGTGCCGGCAAACGTGACCGTGTCCCTGACCACAACTTCCGCTTCCGGAGCCTTCCTGTCTTCACCGGTCAACCCCGTCCCTATCTCCACCGTAATTATTCCGGCGGGCCGGGACAGCGCATCTTTCTGGTATGTGGACAGCGTCCCGGGCACCCACACCATGACCGCCGCGGAAACACCGGCGCAGGGCTGGATTGCCGGGCGGCAGACCATAACGGTGATTCAGGGCGGGGGCGGGGGCGGGGGTGGTGGAGAGGGCCCGACGCCGGCACCGACACCGACACCGACACCGACACCGACACCGGAACCGGCACCGGCGGTCAAAGCCGTACAACTGGTCGTCGGCGACCGGTCGCAGGAAATCCAGGTCAGGAGCGATGGTACCGTCGTCGGCAGCGTCACCGTGACCGATGCCGCCGGGACCAGTTCTGTCTCCATCCGGGCCGGCACCCGGATAAGCGCGCTGACGCCCGGGGCCGATGGGGAAGTCGCCATCCCCGTCCGCATCGAGATTATCCCTTCGCCGGACCCGGCGCCGCCGCCACCACCGGGATACACCATGGTCAGCATCCTGTACGAGGCCCGCGCCATTGTCCAGAACGTGCCGGTGCCGATCTCCTTTGACCGCCCGGTAACGCTCACCTTCGGCTGGGACGCCCAGAAGTACGCCGGCGCCACCGATATCTTTGTCGCCTACTACACCCGGGACCGCGGCTGGACAAGCACCGAGCCGCCACCGGGACATATCGCCGAAGTCGGCAGGGCTGCCGGCCAGGCGACTCACTTCACCCCGTTCGCCGTCTTCGGCAGGACCGGCCCGGCACCGTCCCCGGCGCGGTTCGACGTCCGCAACCTGACGGTTTTCCCCAGAGAGGTCAGGGCCGGTGAAAGCGTCACCATCAGTGCCACCATCACCAACATCGGCGGCATGAGGGGCGAGTACGTGGTCCGACTGAACATACCCGGACTGCTCGAGACCTTCCAGACGATCAGTCTGGCGCCGCGGGAGACCCAGCAGGTGCGCTTCACGCTGACGCCCAATGCCGACGGCACCTACCCGGTTGAACTGGGCAATGCGGGCGACTTCTTCACCGTGACCGCCACGCCGTCACCGCCGCCGGTAAGAGTGTTCACCTTCAACTGGTGGGTGTACCTGATTATGGCGGTACTGACCGCGGCCGTCTTTGTGGGCATCAACTACGGTATCATCGTCCCGGCATGGCGGCGCCGCCACCCGGCAGTCATTATCCGGCGCGTCGGACGGGAGCGGGAGAACCTGCTTCTCAAAGTACGCAACCTCACGGTGACACCACCGGTGTCCGGTCAGGGCAGTGCCGTAGTCGTAACGGCCGATGTCACCAACGTCGGCGAAAACGCCTGTGCCTACAGCCTGGTGCTCAAAGTCGGCGGTATCGTCGAGGCCCTCAGGGAAGTCAACCTCAAACCGGGGCAAAAGGAGAGAGTCGCCTTCACCCTGCTCAAAGATACTCCGGGCGACTACGAGGTGGACCTCGAAGGGCTAAAGGGGCATTTTGTCGTGCGGCCGCCGGCCCCGACCGCCCTCGAGCCGGCCCACCAGCCCGAACCGCCACGCCCGGGAGACTACCGGTAGCGGGGCCATTCCGCCACCCTTTCTACAGATACTCCTCAAGCCCCCTCATGAGCTTTTCGCTCTCCTCCTCGGTGAGGGCGATGTTGTTCTCGAGCCGGCGCAGGGCGCCGTCAACCTCGGGAAGCCTGCGCCGGGCCTGCTCCAGCCGTTCATTCTGCCGGCGGATTTCCTCGTCCAGTTCGCTGAGGTCGAGGCCCAGCTCCGCCCGCTGGTCGAGGAAGCGCAGCACCGTTCTCGCCGCCTGCGGGTCTTCAACATTAGCCAGGTAGAACGGCACCGGAACCCACAGCGTGGCCGCGGCGATGTTGCGCCGGCGTGCCACCCAGATGAGGAACGAGTTCAGGGTCGGCCGCTGGCCCGGGGGCGTCTCGTAGTCCATGCCGCTGGCAAGGCCGAAGTCTTTAAGCGTCTGCGTCATTTCCGGCCCGTTGGATACGGCCATAATCTGCCGCGGCACGGTGTGGGGGTTCAGGGTGACCATGGCACCTGTGGCATACAGCTCCCTGACATGGCAGTAATCGCGGGCAATGTCCATGACGGTGTCCAGAAAGCGGTACCAGTCGGAGCGGGGCGGGTTGCTGTTGAACAGGGCCAAGTTGCGCCGGCACTGGTAGAACTTGCTCGATGGGAACTGCGCAACATCGTCATCAATGGCAACGCCGGTCAGCGGGAAATAGTCCGGCGGGTCAATCTGGGCGAACTCCTCGGCCTCGAGATGCCGGGCCAGATAGTCAGCCACCCTGACGCCGAGGCGGCCGCCGTCCTCGTTCCAGGTAACCACCAGATAGGCACTCTTCAGGTCCGGCTTGCCAAAGAGCCGGAAGCCGGCAGGCTCAGGCACCCTCTTCTCCTTTCGACTGCCGCTTGAACAGCCGGTCGACTTCGTCCAAAATGCGCTTCTTGTCCTCCTCGGTGATGGGGCGGGAATCGCCGCGCCCGCCGGGAACGATATCCTTGAGCCGGTCGAGCTGCTCCTTCACTTCGGCGGGAAATGCCTGGTACAGCCTCTCAATCTCGCGCTCGGTGCGGTCAATGACAGCTTCCAGACCGCCGAGCTCGAAGGTTACCCCGAGCGCCGCACCGAAGACCTCAAGCACCGACCGCGATGCCTTGGGATAGGGGAACGGTATCTCGTGGAGGTAAGATGGTATTTCTCCCATGAGGCAGACGGCCTCCGTGCCCCGCTCCTGAGCAACACCCAGCAGAAGTCCGTTAAGGCCGGTGATGCTCCCCTGCCCGCCGCGTTCTTCGATGTCCGACATCAACACGGTATTGGGGTAGCCCTTTAACTCGTCGATAAGCGAGGGATGATTGGGCACGGCCCAGACGCGCGGCCGGCTGGTGTGATGGACCGCCGCCACCGCGGCGCCGGAGGTATAGACGCGGCGGCAGTTGAGGTCTTCGGCGACGTCCATGACCATGCTGGCCAGCTCGTAGGCTTTACGCCCCTCGGCATAATTAGCCCGGCCCACGGTCGGCTGCTCCTCGCCGATAAAGAAGACAATGTCGTACCGGGCCGTCCTGGCGAAATAGAACCTGTTCGACGGGAACTCCAGATCGGCCAGCTCGCCGTTGCGGATAAGCGCCCGCCTGGGATAGAAGAACTCCCAGGGCTCGATTTCACCGAACTCCTCGGCCCCGAGGAGGCGGCGCATGGTATCAACGGCCAGAAGCCCGATGTTCCCGATGCCGGGCCACCCGGCAATGAGCACCGGCCTTTCCAGCCCCGGCTCCTTGTAGATTCTTACTGACATTTCACCCTCTGCCCTTCCCCCCTCAAGGAAAGCAGTCTGTGAAGGGACCATGTCCCTTTTCAAGTGCACCTTCCATTCAAAGGGTCAATGGGAAGGGGTCAGTTTTCCCAACGGCTCCGCACTTCAGACTGCCCGGGTGAAGGGTTTACTCCCTATTTCACCTGCTTTTTAAGGCGGTCGATGATGCGGGCAAATTCCTGGCTGAAGCGCTTATCGTGCTCGGTGACGAACTTCTGCCATTCCTCGCTGGACCTGACCGCCTCGTCCACGGTCAGCTGGACTACTACCGTCTGCTGGCCCTGCTTGACCTGACGCATCCTGGTCCGCGGGTCCCGCTCCACCTCGACTTTGAGGTAATCGTATCCCTGCTGGAGCTCCTTCTTGTACCTTGCCTGGAGAGCATCAATCATGCCCAGCGTCTGCTCCAGAGCCGATGTGCCCGCCTGACCTTTCAGCGTCTCGACGGCCAAGATGCCCGACTTGCGCTTCTGCAGTTCCGGCCCGACACTGTTAAGCGTCAGCGAATCGATAAGCTGGAGCTGGGCCTCCTTAAGCAGGGACACTTTTCCCTCTTCTTTGAACGGCTTGAGCTTCTGCCACAGGCCGTCCGCATCCAGGTCGCCCTTGTAGAACGCGGCCAGAATGCCGCTCAACTGCTCGGCCGCCTTCATCCGCGCCTTCTCTTCCGGTGTCAGGTCGCCGATACTGGCCAGCTTCTCCCGCATAATCGGCGGCAGTTTATCTTCCCAGGTTGCCATGACATTACTCCTTTGCCATTCTGTGTCGCTCTGAAGAGTGCGCAGCACCCGGCATGGCACAAAACTTAATGGTAAGCCATACCCTTTTATTGTGTCACTTTGGGTGCGGCGAGGCAATCCCTTACCCGGCCCGAGCGCCCGGGGCTCAGTCCGGCGACCTCAGAGTCACGATAACCGTGAACGATACCCGGCTGGATGAAGTATCAGGCATCAGCGTTCTGGGCAAGTCAAGCTTGGCGACGCGGGCGGAGGCCACTTCCTTCTGTCCGGTCAGCGCCGACGTGTAGGCGACAACGTCAAATCCGGACTCCGCCTCACCGGTTATCTCAATGGTATCGCCGCTGGCGCTAATAGTGACTATATAGGCTCCCGGGGGCAGGAGCTGTGAAAGGGCCCGGGCGACGGGCTCGAACCTCGCCCTGCGTGCCAGGATGCCGCGCTGCTCCTGCTCCAGGCTTTCCGCCTCGGCTATGGCCGCCTCCGTCTGCTCCGCCAGCAGCCGGTTGGCCTCGCTTTCCAGCCTTGCCTCCCTCAGCATTTGAGAGAGGACAGCCACCTGGCCCTGAACCATGACAAGGTCGGCCCGTGCGCTCTGGGCCAGATTATAGGTCGTGTACGCCAGCACCAGCGCCGCGATGGTCACAGCGGGCAAAATGAGCGATTTGAGCGCGATGCCGCGCCGCCTGACGCCGTACCGGTTGACGGCAATATCGAGATTGATATCATGAAAAACGGGCTTCGGTCCTCTGGCCGGCCGGCGGCCGAGCGTCTTGAGCGCCAGACCGAGGCAGACATAGTACCCGTCCAGCGATATCCCGCCCGGCGCAACCAGCGGCAAGCGAAATCTTTCAATCGGGTACCCGGTGCCAGCCGTGATCAACTTCTTCTCTGCCTCACCGCTGACCAGACTGCCCGAAAGAAAGAGCGGCGTCGCTGGCCCCACCGGATGGGCCGGGTGCGATGAATTGTAGAACGTGACCGTCCTGGTCAGCTCTTCCAGGAAGCGGCGGATATTGTCCTCACCACTGGCGCCGGCGCGCGGCGCAACCGAGTGCAGGACCACCGGAAGGCCGCCGGCAACAACCACAATTTCGATACTGTCCGGGCTGACATCGGCGATAACAGCCTGCCCGGCGCCGGCCAGGCGGGCCAGCGCCAGCGGCCTGAGGTCCACCTGGAACGACCTGATGCCGGCGTTGCGGAGGGTGAGCAACAGCGCGGTGATAACGTTGCGGGGAACGCCCACGACAAAATACTCGAGCTCGCCTGCCGTCCGGCCTATCAACTGCCACGTCAGATAGAGTTCTTCAGGCGGTACCGGTATCTCCCGCCTTGCCGCACGGCCAAGGGCCTCATCGCGCAACGACGGCTTTATCCCGGGCAGAGTGATGGTCCGATAGCTGTAAGGCATGCCTGCAACGCTCACCACCGCGCGGTCTCTGGATATACCGGCGGTTTTTAAGAGGTCAGCTATTACCGCCCCGACCGCCGCCGGCTGGACAACGACACCGTCACGTATCAGCCCGGGCGCCAGAGGCGCCTCTACCGCCTTTACCACTTTCAAGCCGCTGAAGCTGACCGCCTTAATCCCGGTGGGGCCGATATCGAGGGCGACGGTCACTTCACCACTCCCCGCCGGGACACGGTATCACCCTGCACCCCGGAATAAATGACCAGCTCAAAGACCGCCACCACCGGAATCTCGCCCTGCGGAGCGGCGGCGACCTCGGCCGGCGTGCCGCGTGTCACGGTTACGGTGTCGAGCACCACCGCCTTTTCGATGCCGTCGAGCGCCCGGGCAAAGTCGAGCACGCGGCCGTAGTAGCCCCTGACCGTGACACTCAGATTAAGGGTGCCGTAGCTGTGCTTGCCGACTTCAGTCACACCCGGCGCCTCCACCACAAACGGTACCACCGCCAGCGTGTGCTGATTGCCCAGTTCGAGGATGCGCCTGACTATCTCATTGCTGTCAGGGGCCGGCGGCAGAGTCTCCTTTGCCTTCTCAACCCGTTCACGGGCAACGGCAAGGTCGTTCTTCAGGTCACCTGCCGGCGCCGGCATTTCGGCCAGCAGCCGCCGCAGTTCGGATGCCTGAGAAATAGCCGCCGACTGCGCCGCCTCATCACGGCGATACTGCGACCAGAAGAAAAAAGACAGGACAAGAAAAAGGACGGTGCAGAAGGTGAGGATGGTAACAGGCACCTGATTTCTCAACAGGCCGACCTCCTGTGCGCCGATACGGCACGGCTCAACTCATACCTCCGGCACGCCGGGTCCCCTCTACCGCCGGACTCTTCCGCCAGCTGACGCCCGGCCCCGAGAATGACGGGGAAAAAGTACGCTCCTCCCGAAATGACATAGTTCCCTCTATTCTACCAGCCACGAGTCAATCCTGACAGCCCCGGCCACCGCCGAGCACCTGACCGTGGTCACGCAGCTGGCGGAGGTCGACCTGATATCGTAGGCACGCCCGCTGTAGGTCAGCACCAGCGTTATCGTGCCCTGGCCGCTGTAGCTGGGCGTCCTGACCTCCATTATCCAGTTCCCGGCCGAAGGTACGTCGTATGTCGTCGTGTACGGCGGGTTGTTGAAACTCCTCTGGACACCGTTAAAGCGGAAGCGGACCCTGCCGGTCGGCCCGGTGACGGTCACGGTGACGGTGCCGGCGGCAGTGGTGGCGAACGGGTACTTTTTCCAGTTCGTGCCCGCCTGCCAGGCCGGAGTCAGGGTGACGGTGCTGCCGGCGGCACCCGCATATCTTATCTCGGTGGTGGGAAAGGCCGCCCCGTTGACCGTGGCCGGGAACGGCTGAAGGGGGGTTGAGGTGTAGACGGTACTGCTGGTTATGTTCGGGTTGAGCTTTACCCGCCACAACCCCCATTCCACTCCGGCGTCAGACGAGTAGCGGTCGCTGACAACCGCATGATAGTTCCGGCTGGCAACCAGCCCGGCAGAGAGATGCCCCAGGAAGGGTGCGATGACCAGCATCCCAGCCCCGAGGGCGAGCAGGGCCAGCGTGGTCGCCTGACCGCTTTCGCCTTTCCTCATGGCGCCGGCCTCATGTTAAACATGTAGCTAGCCTGGGCCACAGCACCGGAGCGCCCGGACGGCGATGATGTCAGTGTCACGATAATGAGCCTGCCCGTCACCGAGAAACTGGCCTCGCTGATGCTGCGGGCAACGGTGTTCACCGTACCGCCGGAGGTACGGGTAAGGTTCGTTCCGGACACGGCATAGGTGATGGTCGAGCCGCCGGGCAGGGTCAGGGTCAACTGCGCGCCGCCGGAAGCGGTCCTGGCCTCGACGGCGTCACCCTGCATCCAGGCGGCGGCGTTCTGAAGCTCGTTCCTGGCGGCAATCTGGGCGCTTCCGAACTCCTCGACCTGAAAGGTCTGAAAGACCACGAATCCCAGAAAGCCGACAATAACGGCGGTGATGGCCGCCCCTATCAGCAATTCCACCAGAGTAAAACCGCGCTCGCCGCTCACCGGTTCACCTTGTAGTCTTCCAGGGTCAGGATGGTGGCGCCGCCTCGGGTCACCGTGACCGTGACTTTCTGGATGTCCGGGTTGCCCGAAGCCTCCGGTATGGCGCTCCTCACCGCCGTCACCGCCCAGCCGGAAGGGACGGAAATTGAAGGATAGGAACCGCTCCCGGAAACGTAAGGCAGGCTCTTGACGTACTCGAGCTGGCTCATGGCGATGCCCCGGGCGATTCCCTGCTGGTCGGTCTCGCCGGCGCCGGCGGCCCCGGTGGAAAGAGCCGTGGTAAAAGCCACCGCAACCACCCCCAGGACGAACACCGCTATCAGGACATCGACCATGCCGAAACCGCGCTCCTCGGCGCGGCGGGGAAAGAGCCTTCCTGCCGGCCCCTTCATCGGGCGCTGATGGACCCCAGAACGGAGTAGAGCGGGCTGATAAGCGACATGACAACGAAGGCCACCACAAGACCGACCGCGATCGTTATCACCGGCTCGACCAGCGCCACCAGCCGGGCAGTCCTCCGGTCAACCGAGCGCTCGTAATAATCGGCCACGTTCTCCAGTGCCCCCTCAAGGTCACCGGTCTTCTCACCGACGGCGACCATGCCGACCATCACCGGCGGGAACATGCCGTCTGCCGCCATAATCCGGGAAAGGCTTTGCCCCTGAATAATCTCCCGCCCCAGCCTATCCAGCGACCGGCGCACCAGCAGGTTGGGGACGGTCTGAGAGACAACCGACACGATGTCAGGCAGACGCAGGCCGGCGCGCAGGAGCATGGCCGCACTCCGGCAGAACCGCTCGAGGTGGCGCTCATGGTTCACCGGCCCGATGCCGGGAAGACTGATGGCCAGTCGGCTCATGACCAGCCTGCCCGCCGGCAGCCGGAAAAAGCCAACCCCCGCCACCGCCAGCAGGAGTACCGCCGCTATCAGCTGGAGCCTGTACGTACCGATGAAATCATAGACGGTGATAAGAGCCCTTGTCTGTACCGGGAGGGCCAAATCCAGGGCGGCGAACAGGCTGACCAGCGGCGGCATTGCCACCACCATCAGCACGATTACGATTATGATGGCCATGCCGACAACCAGCGCCGGGTAGGTCAGCGCGCTTACGGCTTTCCGGGAAAGCGCCTTCTGCTTTTCCATGTACGCGGCCATCTGACTAAGACCGGCTTCCAGACTTCCCGCCCGCTCGGCGGCATATACAACCCTGCAGTACGTGTGAGAAAAAACGTTCGGGTAACGTCCGGCAGCCTCGGAGAAAGACCTGCCATCGGCAATCTGCCTGACCAGCCCGGCGATAACCGTCCGCAGGGCCGCCTTGCGCACCTGGCTCTGGAGAAGTTCCAGCGCGGAGAGCACGGTGATGCCGGAACGGACCAGGGTAGCCATCTCGCGGGAGAAGTCGATAACGTCCTGGGGCCTGACGCCGACCAGGGTCGGCAGATAGCGCTCCGCGAACGTTCCGGCCGGTCTTTCTTTCAGTGTGAGGACATTGCGGTAACCGGACTGGTAGAGCGATTGCTCGGCGGCTTCCTCCGAGACGGCATCGATAACCCCCTCCACCACCTTCCTGTCCTCAGTATAAGCCCGGAACGCATACGGCATAACGAGCCCCCCGTCGTCAGCCAAGGGTAAAGGCGGTACGGAGCACCTCGCCCAGGGTAGTGATGCCTTCTTTAGCCTTGACCATACCGTTGCGGCGTATGGTGGTCATACCATCCTTGACAGCCTGGGCCTTGATTTCGGCGGCGCCGGCATTGCTCAAGACCATGTCCCGGATGCGGTCGGTCACGATCAGGACTTCATAGAGGCCGGTACGGCCGCGGAAGCCGGTATTATTGCAGAGGTGACATCCGGCCCCGGCGAACAGAGGCCCGGGTTTCTCCTTCATCTCCTCCTCATAGACCGCCCTCTCTTCGGCGGTTGGTTGATACGCCGTACGACAGTACGGGCAGATGCGCCTCAGCATGCGCTGGGCGACGATGCCAACCACGGTGGAGGCAACCAGATAACGCTCGATGCCAAGGTCAAGCAGGCGGAAGATAACGCCGATGGCATCGTTAGCATGGATGGATGACAGCACCAGATGACCGGTCAGGGCCGCCTGAACGGCTGTTGTTACGGTGTCCTTGTCCCGGATTTCACCGACCAGGATGACATCCGGGTTATGCCTCATGGCGGCGCGCAGGCCGCCGGCAAAGGTTATCCCCGCTTTGGGATTCACCTGTGTCTGACTGATGTTTTCAAACCGGTACTCAATCGGGTCTTCGATGGTGAGGATGTTCCGCTGGATGCGGTCGAGGGTGTTAATCGAGGCATAGAGGGTCGTGGTCTTGCCGGAGCCGGTGGGGCCGCTCACCAGAATCATACCGAAGGGACTTCTCAGCGCCGCACGGTAACGTTCCAGAGCATCCGGAGTGAAGCCGAGGTCAGACAGCGGGATAATGGACAGCGACTTGTCCAGGATTCTCAGCGTGACCCGTTCTCCATAGGCCGCTTCCATGGTCGCCACCCGGATGTCAACATCCTTTTCGCCGACTTTCATCGAGAACTGACCGTCCTGAGGCCGGCGCTGTTCCGCGATGTCCATGCCGCCCAGCACCTTGATGCGTGAGACCAGCGGCGCACCGGCGGAAAGGGGCAGTGAGAAGGCATCGTGGAGGATGCCGTCCACCCGGTAGCGCACGCGGAGATGCCCCGCCTGGGGTTCAATATGCACATCCGAGGCACGGTCCTTGACCGCCTGGGCGATGATGAGTTCCAGACTCTGCGCCACCGGCGTCCGGGCAATAACTTCCGAAGTCACTGCGGCCTTCTCCTCCGCCGGTGCGAATTGACTGACCTGACGGGTGATTTCTCCCACAGAGCGGTAATTGAGGTCTATCGCCTGCCGGATATCCGCAGGAATCCCCAGCGCTACCTCGACCCGGCGGCCGGAGCGCGCCCGGATGTCCTCGATAGTACGGACATCGCTCGGGTCGGCCATGACCACCATCAGCGAGTCACCGATAATATCCATCGGGATGAGCGTATGCTTGCGGGCCATTTCCTCCGGCACGAGCTTGATGGCATCGGGCTGGATGACGTGCCGCTTGAGGTCGATGAAGGGAACGTTGAAGAGTACACTCTGGACCGCGGCCAGGTCCTCGGACCTGACATAACCTTCACGCACCAGCACCTCGCCGAGGGTACCACCCCGGGTACGCTGTATCTCCAGAGCCCGGGCAAGCTGTTCCGGAGTAACCAGCCTCTCCTCGAGAAGCATCTCCCCGAGGTCTTTCCTGGCCGGCTCGCTCAAGTCACCACGCTCCTTACCGGTCTGACGGCGGGATGCCCTTACGTGCCAGCAGCCCGGCAACCCGCCGGCTGATTTCGGCCGGGTCGGCCGGCTTGGTGACATAATCGTCAGCCCCGACCTTCAGGCCGGTGGCCCTGTCCATTTCACGGGCCTTGGCCGATACCATGATGATGGGTATGCCGGCCGTAGATGGCTGGGCACGCAGACGGCTGGCCACCTCAAAACCATCGATGCCGGGCAGCATTACGTCCAGCACGAGCAGGTCCGGGGCCTCACTGTTCGCCTTCCTCAGGCCATCCAGCCCGTTGGAGGCGGTGATGACCTCATAACCCTCCTGCTGCAGCGTGTACTGCACCAGTCTGAGGGCCGCCGGGTCATCATCAACAACAAGTATTTTCCTGGCCATGGACAGGCTCAGCCCTACACGAGTTCCGGCATCCCGCCGGGTACCGGAAGATACAATTCAAACTTCCTTCCTAGTAGCCGGTGGTGACCTGGGTGACCTGCCCGGAAGTGGTACAGGTGTAGGTACCTTTGGTCGTAGCAGTGCGGAGATAGTCAGGATAAAGGGGATTGGTAGCATCCGGGAAACTGGCCATATTGCTGGTCGGGGTAGTAACCGCGGTAACGCTGGTCAGCTTCTTCTTAACCATCATGACATCCATGGCCGTCTGCACCTGGTTTAGTTCAGCTTTGGCCGCTTCCGTCTGCCCCGACCCGACCAGGCCGGTAACGTTGGTCAGCACCACCGCCGCCAGAACGCCCAGTATTGCCACCACAATCAAGAGCTCCACCAAGGTAAAGCCGCGGCTGTCACCCAGAGCCTTCCTCAAGACCCGTCTCATTGCTTACCTCCTTACTGACATTATCGCAACACAGCCGGACCCGTACACGGCGGTATACTTTGAGTGTATGCCACCGCCAGCGCAAAAGTCAACAGCCCGCCCTCTATGTCAGTTCCGGGCGTGTCCGGGGAATCCGGAGCCCCGTCGCGCACCCTGTGACCTCCAAAATAACGCGCGCGGCATCGGCCTGCAGTGCAACCGGGGGCCGGGCGCGGTATTGCTTTGCGCCATGCGTCATGCTGGAGCGCCGGCCAGGCAATTCCATCACCCGCGGCTTCACGGGCCATACGGCACCGCCCGCCCGGCGAGGCGGGCATCAAGCTCGCGGCGCAGAGGCAGGAGGTTCATCACGTCTTCTCTGTTATATCTGAGCAGTGTTTCCAGCGCCCCCCGGTCCTTGTTCCTCTCGTACCTCAGCCACAGCATGACGGCGTCAAGCCCGCTGATGCCTTTAAGCTCACGGTCAATGCCGACACGGCACTCCACCGCCTTAAGTCCGCCGTTGAGCCCCAGCCGCCAGCAGTCGAACATGAGGTCGCGGTGCGGGTACATCGCCTCAAGGTCCACCCCCAGCCCCGCCCTGATGAAAGGCAGATCAAACCGGTGCCCGTTATAAGTATGCAGGCGGGTTACGCCTTCGACCGCGTCAAGCAGATTACTGACGGTGAGACGCTCATCGTAAAGCTGTACCAGCTCGCCGCCCTTCCCCCACCACCGGTAAATGCCGATAACCGTGATGCGACAGCCGCGGGTCGAGAGCCCGGTCGTTTCGATGTCAAGATAGGCTTCCATGCCGACTACTCCCCGTTTTTGCGGTACATTTCCACCACGCGGCCTGCCGCCTGAATCACCCGGTTGCGCAGAGACTCCGGCTCCAGCACTTCCACATCTTCGCCCCATCCCAGGACGAAGTTGACCAGCTCCGCGGTCACCGGTACGCTCAGCGTCACAATGGTGGTATCGCCCGGCCCGGCCGCGACCGTCTGGGAGCGGTGCCACCTTGTCTCCCTGGCCACTCTGGCCAGTGCCCTTGAGAACTTCAATTTGACCGTCTGCTTCTGGCCGTAAGCAGTTATCCCCCACAGGGAGCTCAGGTATTCATCCGGGTCAAAGTCCGGGCGGATACGGTACCTTTCACCTTCCAGCACTTTAATATCCTCGATACGCTCGACCTTGTAAATGCGTATCCCCCGGTTCTTGCGGCAGTAGCCGATGACGTAGTTGGCATGCTCCAGCGCCGCCGGCTGGACAAAGTAGGGCTCAATCACCCGGTCTTCCGCTCTGGCCGCCTCCAGGCTGCGATAGCGTATTCTCACCGGATGCCGCTTGAGCCAGGCATCGGTCAACCGGTCCATCACGTGAACAAAGTGGTCATCCCGCTTCTGGCGGCTCATCCAGTCCAGCGTCTGCCGGATGTAGTCCCTGAGCACCGGGTCCTCGATGGCGATGCAAAGACGGGAAAAGGCACTCTGGACGTTCGGATTGAACGAGTTACTGTAACTGAGGAGCAGTCTCACTGCCAGGAAAAGCGCCATCACCTCGGGCCGGGTGAAGTGGATCGGGGGGAGAAAGTGCCCTTCCACCACGCGGTAGCGGTCGCCTTCCTGGTATATGGGCACCGGCACCTGCTCGAGCACTTCGAGGTCGCGGCGTACAGTCCTCTCGCTGACGCCGCATTCTTCAGCCATCTCTTTGATGGTCACTCCTCTGGGGTTCTTACAGAGAAGGTTCTGAAGGGCTACCAGCCTGAGCACCCGGTCCTGCTCGCGCTTGTCCATCATAACCTCCGGCGCGCTGATACCGTCCACATTTCCAGAACCATTATAGCACCCGCCCGACGCATGATTTTATGATAAGATACCGTGCTGTTCCCGGCCGTCTGAAGCATGGCCGACTGACACAGGCGAGGTCTCACATGAGCAAGCTGGTTGATAAACTTAAGAGCCTTAACCGCGATGCCGCGCCCATCGGGTTCCGCCCTGCCGGACCATCCGGCCGGCAGCCGCCTCTACTCGTCATCGGACGGGTACCGATGCCGACTGGTTCTTCCAGCTCCTTCGCCGGGGCCGTTAACGGACTGGACGCCGCCATCATCCCCGGGAAAGGAATCACTGCGGAGGCGCTCGAACGGCTCGGCAGGGCGGCGCCGGGACTGCCGCTCGGCCTTGCCGCCGGCGAGCTTGACCCGGCAAAGCTGGCCGGGTTGGCCGAAGCCGGGGCCGACTTTGTCGTCTTCCGCCTCAACACCGCGGCGGCGGTACTGGAAACAGAAAAACTTGGCCGGTTCCTCGAACTTGCCGGCGAGGCCGAACCGTCCCGGGTAATGACCGCCGGCGAGCTGGCACCGGTAATTGACGGCATCGTAATCAGCGGCGCCGGGACAGCCATCACCCTGGAATACCTGCTGGCCTGCCGCAGGGCGTTGCGGCTTTTCGGCCTGCCGGTACTGGTCGAAGTGCCTTCGTCCGTTACCGGCGTGGAAATTAAATGTCTCTGGGAAGCCGGGGTTGCCGGAGTTGTTACCGCGGACACCGGGGCAACAGCCGGCATCAGGAAGGCGGTAGAGTCCTTACCGAAGGAACGGCGCCAGTGGGGAAGCAGACCGCGCCCGATACTCCCGAAGCTCGGCGAGAACACGGTCTCTGCGGAAGAGGACGAGGGGTGATGCATGTCATCGCGCGGAAAATAAGCCCATGACCGGCATTGACGAAATGGGTAAACTGCTGATACTCGGCGGACTTTTTATGATGGTGGCCGGACTTCTCTTCACCTTCTGGCAGAAGCTACCGTTCCTTGGCAGACTGCCCGGCGACATCGTCGTCCAGAAGGAAGGCTTCTCCTTCTTCTTCCCGCTGGTAAGTTCAATCGTCATCAGCCTGATACTGACGATAGTCCTTAACGTCATACTTAAGCTGTTCGGCAGGTAACTGCAGAGGACAAGATGAAAAAAGAACTGGTCAAAATCCTGGCCTGCCCGGTCTGCAAAGGACCTCTCAAGCTCGAGATAGCCGAAGAGAAGAACGACGAGGTGGTCTCCGGCTCGCTTTACTGCGCTCAATGCCGGCACCGCTACCCCATCGTGGACACCATCCCCAACCTCCTCCCGCCGGAACCCGCCGACAGGCGCTAGCTAGGGACTGTAAACGGCGCGGCTCTGCGGCGATTCCCAGACTTCCACCGAAGCCAGCGTGACGCCGGTACCTCTGAAGTGCGGCTTGAGCCAGCGGTAGATAGTCCGGGCGATGTTCTCCGAGGACGGATTGATGCGGTCGAACGGCGGGACTTCGTTCAGGCACTTGTGGTCGAGCTTCGCCAGCACCGGCTCCAGCCGGCGCTTCAGTTCGGTAAAGTCGTAAACAATTCCAATCCTGTTCAATCGGCCGCCGGCCACAGTGACCACCACCCGGAAGCGGTGCCCGTGCAGGTTCTCGCACCTGCCTCCGTAGTCACGCAGATAGTGCGCGGCATCAAATTCACGCTCGACACTTACCATATACATTCTGTCCCCCTTGCTAAAGGGCTATGAGGGAATGCGTCCCTGCGTAACCCCCGTACTCAGCCGGGCAGGAGAATATTCTCTCAGGATGGCTTTATCCTCTTCAATTCCCCAACCGGACAACACCGACCACCGGGCCGAGCCCGGCAAGCAGGTCGGCGGCTGTCCGGCCAAGCCCCGGATGAACTGCGTCCGGAGCGATTTCGACCAGCGGAACAAGCACGAAGGCCCTCTCCGTCATCCGGGGGTGCGGCACCGTCAGTTCCGGCGTGTCCATTACGACACTGCCGTAGAGCAGGATATCGATATCAATTTCCCGGGGCGCGTCGCGGAAGCTCTGCCTCCGCCCCAGTTCCGTCTCGATATTTTTAACGAAACGGAGCAGTTCCAGAGGCTTCAGGCCTGTTTCGACCCTGCAGACAGCATTGAGAAAGCGCGGCTGGGACAGGAACCCGACCGGTTCCGTCTCGTAGATTGAAGATACCCTGACAACCTTTACCTTCCTGGCAAGCGCTTCCAGGGCGCGCTTCAGGTTGCCCGGACGGTCGCCCAGGTTTGAACCCAGCCCCAGGTACACCGCGGTCACGCCCCACGGCTCCAGTTGCCCCGGACGATGGCGTCGCTCATCCTGACCAGCAGTCGCATCTCGGCGACATCGTGGACGCGGACGATATCGGCGCCCCGGGCGATACCGATTGCCGTCGAAGCCGCTGTCCCGGCCAGCCTTTCCTGAGGCGGCCGGTCCAGGACCGCGCCGATGAACGACTTGCGCGACGTACCGAGGAGCACCGGCCGCTGAAACCAGTCCCGTATTTCCCCGAGCCGGTCCACCAGCTCCAGGTTCTGCTCGACGGTCTTGCCAAAGCCGATGCCGGGGTCGATGATGATGTTCTCCCGGGGCACACCTGCGGCGAGAAGGGACTTTATCGCCTTATCGAGATGCGCCAGCACCGCACCCATGATGTTGGCGACCTGCTGTCCCCGCTGGTTGGCGGTAACAACTATCGGCACGCGGCGTTCCGCCGCCAGCTCCGCGAGCTCCGGCGCCTGCCGCAGGCCCCAGACATCGTTGAGCAGGCACGCCCCGGCATCCAGCGCCCTCCTGGCCACCTCCAGCTTGTAGGTATCAATGCTGACCGGGACCCCGATGGCGGAGACCAGGCGGTCGATAACCGGGATGACACGCCTTATCTCTTCATCAACGGACACCGGCTTACAGTCAGGCCGGGTGGACTCGCCGCCGACATCAATCATATCGGCGCCTTCGGCGACCATGCGCCGTGCCTGCTCCAGCGCCGCCTCCGGGGTAGCCACGCCATCACCGGAAAACGAGTCCGGCGAAGCATTGATGATGCCCATGATGTAAGTGCGCCGGCCCCATTCAAAGACCGCGCTGCCAATCCGGGTCTTACCGAGCGATGCGAAGGCCAATCCCGTACCTCAGTTACCGCCTATTCTAACATTTCCTCAATGCGCCTTTCTCGGATACATGGATTTAATCTGCTTTTGCGGCTTATGCTAGAATACATGACTGCATTCGCCGCAAGGCGGACAGTTCAGGGTGGCCGGTCTCTACCGGCCGGGCCAGGGACCTTATGAGCATACACGACAAGCTAAACGAACTTGAGGAGATGCGGAGGAAGGCCGCCGCCGGCGGCGGCCCGAAGCGCATCGAGTCCCAGCACGCCAAGGGCAAACTCACCGCCCGTGAACGCATCGCCCTCCTGCTGGACAAAGACTCCTTCGAAGAGCTTGACCCGTTCGTTACTCACCGCTGTACTGAGTTCGGTGTCGACAGAGAGCGCGTCCCCGGCGATGCCGTCGTCACCGGACACGGTAAGATCAACGGACGGCTGACTTTCGTCTTCGCCCAGGACTTTACCGTGCTCGGCGGCTCGCTCTCCCGCGTTGCCGCCGACAAAATCTGTAAAATCATGGACCTGGCCGCCAGCACCGGCGCGCCCATCGTCGGTCTGCTCGATTCCGGCGGCGCCCGCATCCAGGAAGGCGTCGAAAGCCTTGACGGCTACGGCGATATCTTCACCCGGAATACCCTCTACTCCGGCATCATCCCCCAGATTTCGGTCATCATGGGACCGACCGCCGGTGGTGCCGTCTATTCTCCGGCATTAACCGACTTCATTTTCATGGTCAGGGGCATCGGCCAGATGTACATCACCGGGCCCGAAGTAATCAAAGCGGTCACCGGCGGTGAAATCACCTTTGAACAGCTCGGCGGCGCCAACACCCACGCCGTCAAGTCCGGCGTCTGCCACTTCACCGCCGACAACGAGCCGGACTGTCTGAAAATGGTGCGCCGGCTCCTCAGCTTCCTGCCCCAGAGCAGCCGTGAACCGCCGCCGGCCATAAAGTCCGATGATGACCCGAACCGCACAACGGAGGACCTGCTTGAAATCGTGCCGGTTGACCAGGCCCAGCCTTACGATGTTAAACGGGTAATACGGCATATCGTCGACAGCGGCGATTTCATGGAAGTCCACCAGAGGTTTGCCCCGAACCTGGTAGTCGGCTTCGCCCGTATGGCCGGCCGCACTGCCGGCATCGTCGCGCAGCAGCCCTCGCACCTCGCCGGCGTCATTGACGTTGACGCCGCGGAAAAAGGCGCCCGGTTCGTCCGTTTCTGCGACTGCTACAATATCCCCATCGTGACCCTGGTCGATGTCCCCGGCTTTATGCCCGGTGTCGACCAGGAACACCGCGGCATCATCCGCCACGGGGCCAAGTTCATCTACGCCTATGCCGCCGCCACCGTTCCCAAGGTCAGCGTCATCCTGAGAAAAGCCTATGGCGGCGCCTACATCGTCATGTCCAGCAAGTCGCTGAGGGGTGATATCTGCTATGCCTGGCCGACGGCTGAAATCGCCGTCATGGGGCCGGACGGCGCCGTCAACATCATCTTCCGCGAAGAAATCAACCGGGCGGCCAACCCCGGAGAGATGAGGGAAAAGCTCATCGAGGAATACCGCACCAAGTTCGCCAACCCGTACGTGGCGGCCCGGCTCGGCCTGATTGACGACATCATTGACCCCCGCGAGACGCGGCCCCGGATTATCCGGGCGCTGGAGATGCTCCAGGGCAAACGCGAGTCCAACCCGCCGCGAAGACACGGGAACATACCGCTATGATGGGCAGAACACTTGCCGAAAAGATACTGAGTGCCAAGTCCGGCACCGATGCCCGCGCCGGCGATATTGTCATCAGCAAGGTGGACTTCGTTTTCGTCCAGGACACGACCGGCCCGCTTACCCTGCGCCAGTTCCAGGAAAGCGGCTTCACCAGGCCGGCCAGTCCTCAGTCCTGCGCTATCTTTATGGACCATGCCGCCCCCAGCCCCAACCGTGAGCAGGCCAACGACCACCTCTTCCTGCGCCGGTTCGCCTCAGAGACCGGATGCCAGCTTTTCGAGGTCGGCCAGGGAGTCTGCCACCAGATTGTCGCCGAGCAGTTCGCCTGTCCCGGCGATGTCATCGTCGGGGCCGATTCCCACACCGTGACCGGCGGTGCCCTGGGTGCCTTCGCCACCGGCATGGGCTCGAGCGACGTTGCCATCGCCATGGCCCTGGGCAAGAACTGGTTCCGGGTACCGGCGACAATCAAAATCGCCGTCAACGGACGCTTCCCGAAAGGCGTCTACGTCAAGGACCTCATCCTTTACCTCATCGGCAAAATCGGGGCTGACGGAGCTAACTACCGGGCGCTCGAGTTCACCGGCCCGGCAGTTGCCCGCATGACCGTGTCCCAGAGGCTGACCGTGGCCAACATGGCCGTCGAGGCCGGCGCCAAGGTCGGTCTCTTTCCCGCCGATGACGCCACCAGGGCCTATCTCGAAGCACAGGGCCGCGGCGACAGGTACCGGCCCCTCCAGCCCGACCCCGACGCCGCCTACGAAAAGGTCATCGAAGTCGACGCCGGCCAGCTTGTGCCGATGGTGGCCAGACCGCACACGGTCGATAACACCGCCACCGTCACCGAGCTTAAGGGCACGAAGATACAGCAGGTGTTCATCGGCACCTGTACCAACGGACGGCTCGAAGACCTCGCGCTGGCGGCGCGCATCCTGAGAGGCAAACAGAAGCATAAGGACGTGAGACTCCTGGTAGCCCCGGCTTCCCGGGCGGTGATGGAAGCCGCCCTGCGGGCCGGGTACATCAGGACTCTGGTAAAGTCCGGAGCCATCATCCTGCCCGCCGGCTGTGCCGCCTGCCTCGGCGTCCACCAGGGCGTGCTCGGCGACGGCGAGGCATGCCTCTCCACCGCCAACCGCAACTTCAAAGGCCGCATGGGCAACCCCGACAGCTCCATTTACCTTGCCAGCCCGGCAACAGCCGCCGCTTCAGCACTGACCGGTGAAATTACCGACCCCAGGGAGATTCTCTGATGGCCCAGGCACTGCTTAGAGGCAAAGTCCACAAGTTCGGCGATGATATTTCGACCGACCTCATCATCCCCGGCCGCTACGCCCGCCTCCGCAGCAACCTGCCGGAGCTGGCCAGGCACGTGCTTGAAGATGCCGACCCGGATTTCGTCAACAGGGTCAGGCCCGGCGACTTCGTGGTCGGCGGCGACAACTTCGGCCAGGGCTCGAGCCGCGAACACGCGCCGCTGGTAATCAAGATGGCCGGCGTTTCCGCCATCCTGGCCAAATCGGTGGCGCGCATCTTCTTCCGCAACGCTATCAACCAGGGCTTACCGGTGCTCATCTGCGATACCGACAGGCTCGCCGACGGCGACGAGCTTGAGATTGACCTGCTCGGCGGCACCGTCAAAGACGTCACCAACGGGGCCGTCCTTACCTTCGGCAGGATGCCGCAGGTCATGGTGAACATCCTGAACGAAGGCGGGCTGATACCGTATATCAGGAAACACGGGGACTTGAAGCTGTAAGACGTCCCTTCTGGCCCGCTCTCCCGCAAAGGGAGAAGGCAATCTGAATATTCCTCTCCTTCTCGACGGGGGAGAGTCTGAGAGAGGGTGATATGACACGCAGTCACAGGGTAACGCTCCTTCCCGGCGACGGCGTCGGCCCCGAGGTGGTCGAGGCCGCCCGACGCGCCATCGAGGCCACCGGCGTCAAATTCTACTGGGATGTCGTCAACATCGGCGCCAGCGCCCAGGAAAGGTACGGCAGTGTCCTGCCCGATAAAGCACTGGACTCGATACGCCTTAACAAAGTCGCCCTTAAAGGCCCGGTAACGACACCGGTCGGCTACGGCTTTCGCAGTGTCAATGTTGCCCTGCGCAAAATCCTCGACCTCTACGCCTGCCTCCGGCCGTGCAAGATTTACCCCGGCGCACCGACGCAGTTCAAAGACGTCGACATCGTCATCATCCGCGAGAATACCGAAGACCTTTACGCCGGCATCGAGTTCGCCCGCGACAGCACCGAGGCGCTCCGCCTGATTGATTTCATCAGGGATGCCACCGGTGACGAGGTCCGCCGGGACTCCGGCTTTTCCATCAAGGCCATCTCCGAGAGCGGCACCCGCCGCATCGTTAAGTTCGCCTTCGACTACGCCCGCGCCAGCAAGCGCAAGAAGGTCACCGCCGTCCACAAAGCCAACATCATGAAGTTCTCCGACGGCCTGTTCCAATCAGTGGCCAAAGAGGTCGCCGCTCAATACCCCGATATCGAGTTCGAGGACATGCTTGTCGACGCCCTGTGCATGAGGCTGGTGGTCCGGCCTCAGCAGTTCGATGTCCTGGTGCTGCCCAACCTGTACGGCGACATCGTTTCCGAACTGTGCGCCGGGCTGGTCGGCGGGCTGGGCTTTGCCCCGGGAGCCAACATCGGCGACAGCGCCGCGGTCTTCGAAGCCACCCACGGCAGCGCCCCGAAGCATGCCGGCAAGAACAGGGTCAACCCGATGGCCATGATGCTCTCCGGTGTCCTCATGCTCCGTCACCTGAATGAAGCCAGAGCCGCCGACCGTCTGGAAAAGGCTATCGCCGAGGTGGTCGCCGAAGGCAAATCGGTGACCTACGATGTCAAGGCCGACCCGGACGACCCCACCGCCGTCGGCACCAGCCAGGTAGCCGACGCCGTAATATCCAGACTGAAAGGATGAACCCATGCGCTTCAAGGTGACCGTCGTCGGCGCCGGTAATGTCGGCGCAACCCTGGCCCAGCGCATTGCCGAAAAGGGCTACGCCGATGTCGCCCTGGTTGACGTCGTCGAAGGCCTGCCCCAGGGCAAAGCGCTTGACATGCTCCAGTGCGGCCCCATTGTCGGCTCGGATGCCAGAATCACCGGCAGCAACAGCTACGAGATTACCGAAGGCTCGGATATCGTCGTCATCACCTCCGGCGCGGCGCGCAAGCCGGGCATGAGCCGTGACGACCTGGTCCTGACCAATATGAACATCGTCAGGTCGGTGGTCGAGCGCGCCATCCGGCACTCGCCCAACTGCATCCTTATCCTCGTCGCCAACCCGGTTGATGCCATGACCCATCTGGCCCTGAGCGTCAGCCGCTACCCGCGGACGCGCGTCTTTGGCCAGTCCGGCGTGCTCGACAGCGCCCGCTTCCGCACCTTCATCGCCGAAGAGTTGAAGGTATCGGTCACCGATGTCTCCGCCTGCGTCCTCGGCGGCCACGGGGATACCATGGTGCCGGTGCCGCGTCTCAGCACCGTCGGCGGGGTGCCGATAACCGAACTGCTGTCCGAAGCGGCGGTCAACCGGCTTGTCGACCGCACCATCAAAGCCGGCGGCGAAATTGTCGCCCTGCTCAAGACGGGCAGTGCCTACTATGCCCCGGCCGCGGCCACGGCGCGGATGGTGGAGGCCGTCCTTTTCGACCGGAAAGAAATCCTGCCCTGCGCCGTTTACCTCGAAGGCGAGTTCGGCATCAGCGGCACCGTGGTCGGCGTCCCCTGTAAGCTGGGCAGTCAGGGCATCGAGCAGATTATCGAGCTCAAGTTGACCGAAAGCGAGCTTGCCGCGCTCAGGAAGTCGGCGGAAAGCGTGCGTGAGCTTGCCCGCGTCATGAAGCTGGAGTGATACCGTGAGGGAAATCAGGGCCGGTGAAATCGCCGACGCCGTCGCCCGCCTCCTTCAGGAAGCCGCTTTTGAACTTCCCGATGACGTCCTCCGGGCTTTGAAGCTGGCGCGCGATAGCGAGCCGTCCCCGCTCGGCCGGGAGACACTGGAACGGCTCATCGAAAACGCCGCCACTGCCCGCCGGGAGAACCTTCCCCTGTGCCAGGACTGCGGCATGGTGACCGTGTTCCTGGAAATCGGCCAGGATGTCCACATCTCCGGCGGCGGCCTTTCCGAAGCCGTCCAGGAGGGAATCAGGAAGGCGTACCGCCAAGCCCATCTCCGCAGGTCGGTGGTGCGCCAGCCTTTCACCGCCAGGGTAAACACCGGCGACAACACCCCGGCTGTTGTCCACTCCGAGATTGCACCCGGCGACCGTCTCAGGATAACCGTCATGCCCAGGGGCGGCGGCAGTGAGAACATGACCCGTCTCTTCATGCTGACGCCGGCCGAGGGACGGGAAGGCATCATCAACTCCGTGGTCAAAGCCGTTGACGAAGCCGGCAGCAACCCCTGCCCGCCGGTCGTCGTCGGCATCGGCATCGGCGGCAGTGCCGAATACGCCCTCCTGCTGTCCAAGAAAGCCCTGCTCCGGCCGCTCGGCCGGCCATCTGCCGACCCGGAAAGCGCCGCCCTGGAAAAAGAACTGCTGGATAGGATAAATGCGCTGGGCATCGGCCCCGGGGGTTTCGGCGGCCGCACGACCGCCCTGGCCGTCCATGTCGAGACCTTCGCCACCCACCTCGCCAGCCTGCCGCTGGCGGTGAGCCTCCTGTGCCACGCGGCAAGACATAAGGAAACGGTTATCTGATACCCCGTCTGCCCACCATGCCCGAGCAGGGCAAAGCGTACGGCGGTGGTAACGGCGACTTCCCCGGCCCCGCTTTGAAAATCCACGCGTAATAGGTTAACATGATTGACACAGGCAACACAGCGTGATTCCGGTTGTGAGGAGGGGTACGCCGTTGACACAGGAAGACGACCGCGGTCAGGGTATTCCGCAGTTATCTCTGTCCCTGCGCGCCGCGCTGGAAGGCCTCAAACCGCACGACCACCTGTGCCTCATATACGAGACACGGGAAGAGTGGCGTGAGGCGGTCGTGCCTTTTATCGCCATCGGGCTCAAGCGCGGTGAAAAATGCGTCTATATCGTTGACGTCAGCACCGCCGGGCAGGTCAAAGATTACCTCGGCCAGGAGGGCGTCGACGTCACCGCCGCCGAGCACAAAGGCCAGCTCGTCATCCTCGGCGCCGCCGGGGCTTACCTGCGGGAGGGCTCATTCGACCCCGACCGCATGATTTCCCTTCTGGTTGAAATGACCGGGAAGGCGGTTGACGAAGGATACCCCGCCCTGCGTGTCACCGCTGAAATGACCTGGGCGCTCCGCGCTCCGCCCGGACCGGATAAGCTGCTGGAGTACGAGTCCAAGCTGAACGACTTTTTCCCGCACCATCCATGCCTGGCCATCTGCCAGTACGACCGCTGGAAATTCGACCCCGAGGTAATCAGGGGCGTGGTGATGACCCACCCGCTGGTCGTCCGCGGCAACCGCATCTACCGCAACTTTTACTACGTTGCGCCGGAGGAATTCGCCCAGCAGAAGCGCGTCGAACGTGAAGTCCAGCATATGCTCAACAACCTGGAACGCGAGCGCCTCGCCCAGGAGCGCGTCCGCTTCTTCGCCAGCATCATCGAAATGTCGTCCCAGCCGGTGGTGGTTTCCGATGCCGACCGGCGCCTGTTAATGTGGAACCCGGCCTTTGCCCGGCTCGTCCGCTACACCGAGGAGGAACTGCGCCGCATTTCGTCATCCATTAAGCTCACGCCGCCGGAGTGGCATGAGGCCGACGAAAAGGCTATCGCCGAAATCATCCGCACCGGTCAACCCCAGCGCTACGAAAAAGAGTACCTGCGGTACGACGGCACCCGGGTACCGGTGGAAATACTCCGCCACGGGGTGCGGGATGAGACCGGCGGTATTCGGTATTTCTTCTCCTTCGTCACCGACATCAGCGAGCGCCGGCTGGCCCAGCGGAACCTGAGGCTGAGCGAGGCGCGCTTCCGTGAGCTGTTTGAGAACATATCGAGCGGCGTCACCGTTTACGAGGCCCGGAACAACGGTGACGACTTCATCATTGTTGCCTTCAACCGCGCCGCCGAGCGGATAGAACGCATCAAGCGCGAGGAGGTGCTCGGACGCAGTGTCCTCAAAGCCTTCCCGGGCGTCAGAGAGTTCGGCCTCTTCGAGGTCTTCCAGCGCGTCTGGCGGACCGGAGTCCCCGAGCACCACCCGGTATCCTTCTACCGGGACGAGCGCATCTCCGGCTGGCGGGAGAACTACGTCTACCGCCTGCCCTCGGGCGAGGTGGTGGCCGTTTACGAAGATATGACCGAACGAAAGCAGGCAGAACAGGCCCTGCGCGAGAGCGAGGAACGCTACCGTGCCGTGGTCGAGACGGCCGGCGATGCCATCATCTCCTGGGATGCCGAGGACAGAATCGTCGCCTGGAACCGGGCCGCCGAAAAGATGTTCGGCTACACGGCCGGGGAAGCCATCGGGCTGTGCCAGTCGCAGATGATTGCCGAAGGCACGCGCCAGATGCACGAGCTGGGCCGGCGCCGGGCCGTTGAAAGCGGCCGTCTCGCCTTTGACGGCCGCCCCGTCTTCGGCATGGCCCTCAGGAAAGACGGCACCGAGTTCCCGACGGAAGTAAGCATCACCACCTGCACCATCGGCGGCAGGCCCGTCTTCACCGGCATCATCCGCGACGTCACCGAGCGCAACAAGCTGACCGATGCCCTCGCCCGGAGCGAGGCGCTCTACCGGGGGCTGGTCGAGACGGCCGCCGCCGGCGTGGCCACGTCCGACGTCAACGGCCGCCTGACGCTGGTCAACGACGCCTTTTGCCGCATGCTGGGTTACAGCCGGGAGGAACTGCTGGGCACGCCGGTCACCCGCTTCGTCCATCCGGAGGACCTGCCCGAGATGCTCCGCAAGTACCGGGAGGTAATCGCCCGCACCGCGTGTGATACGCTCCTCGAGTTCCGCGTCGTCCGCAAAGACGGCGGCATCGTATGGTTGTACACCTGCCCCATGCCGGTAATCGAAGACGGCAGGGTCACCGGTTTTGTTGCCATCATCCAGGACATTACCCAGCGCCGGCAGGCGGAGAACGCCCTGCGCGCCAGCGAAGAAAGGCTCCGCGGCATCCTGGAAAACGCTTCGGACGCCATCGTCACCTTCGACGGCGACGGCCGCATCGTCTCGTGGAACCGGGCGGCGGAGCGGCTCTTCGGCTACACCGCCGACGACATCATCGGGCAGGACTTCACCGCCATCATCACGCCGAAACAGCTCAGCCCCGAGGAACACCGCCGCAGCCTGAGCGAGGCCGTCAGGCGCGGCCGCTTCGCCCGGCTTCCCGCAGGGCCGGTCACGGTCACCGGGCGGCGCCGGGACGGCTCCGAGGTACCCCTTGAAATGTCCGCTTCCCTGTGGTCCGGTGCCGGCATGACCTTCATGACCGCCGTCTACCGCGACCTTTCCGAGCGCCGCCGGACGGAGGAGTACCAGCGGCTGGCCAAAATGCGAAGCGAGGTGCTGTCTCTCGTCTCCCATGAGCTCCGGACGCCGCTGGCCGCCATTAAGGGCTACACCACCATGCTCCTCGATTACGAAAAGCGGCTCAAGCCATCGGAGAAGCGCGATTACCTCGTCTCGATTGACCAATCGGCGCAGCGCCTCACCGACATGGTCAACCATCTCCTCGATGCCTCACGGCTGGAGGCCGGCCTGCTGACACTGGAAAAGAGACCTTCGAGCATCAGCGACCTGGTCGCGACCGCGGTTGCCGATATCAGGGTGGCAGTACCTGACCGACGTTTTGTCCTGCGCGGGAATGCCCGCCTCCCCCGGTTGGACATTGATCCGCGCCGCATCCGCCAGGTGCTGGACAACCTGCTCGACAACGCCATCAAGTACTCCGGGAAAGACACCGAAATCACCGTCACCGTCCGTCGAAAGGACAAGGAGGTCATCGTCAGCGTCGCCGACCGCGGCCGGGGCATCTCCGCCGAAGACCTGCCCCACCTGTTCGAGCGCGCCCACGGTATCAAGAAGCGGCTGACGCCGGGCGCTTCGGGGCTGGGGCTCGGTCTTAACCTGTGTAAAGGGCTGATTGAGGCCCACGGGGGCCGTATCTGGGCGGAGAGCGAGCCCGGCAAAGGGAGCACCTTCCATTTCGCTCTGCCGGTAAAGGAGACGGCGCCGGGGTGATGATTTCACCCCGGGACACCCCGAAGGGAGCGGCGGTCGGCCGGCCTCTTCGTCCCTGACCCGCTGGCACCGCCAGTGCGAAGGTGTATTCTTGTTATGGGTCAGAGGGGCGATGCCCCTGTGAGACTCCGGAAAGGGCCCGTCATTCCGAGCGGCTATCCTCGCAACCGGCGTATCGTTATACTATATGGCACGGGATAATTCCACGAGGAGTTTTCGCGTGCACGACGAAGAGAGCCTCGTCCGGCGGGCCCAGGCCCGGGACGCGGACGCCTTCGCCCAGCTTTACGAGGCCCACTTCGAAAAGGTCTATCGCTATGTGGCGATGAGGCTGGGTAACGAGATGGAAGCTGAGGACGTGACTCAGGAGGTCTTCCTGAAGGCTCTTGGCTCAATCTCGTCGTTCAGATGGAAGGGCGTGCCCTTCCTTGCCTGGCTCTACCGCATCGCGAGGAACCAGGTTATTGACCATTACCGGGAAAAACCGAAGACGCCGCCGGTGTCTATCACCGGCCTGCAGGTGCCGGAGGAAGGCAACCCGGTGGAGATGGCCGAGGAGAAGAATGAGTTTGAAAGGATAGTGAAGGCGGCGGGGAAACTGACTGACGCACAGCGCGAGGTCATTGCCCTGCGGTTCGTTTCCGACCTGTCAATCGCCGAAACGGCGCGGGTAATGGGGCGCAGCGAGGGGGCAGTGAAGGCCCTCCAGCACAGCGCCTTGACAGCATTACGTAAGATTATGGCGGCCGGCGGAACATGAAGCAAAGCGACAGATTCAATGAAATCTTAAATGAGTGTCTTGAAGAACTGGCCAGAGGCCAGTCCATTGAGGCATGCCTCGAGAAACACCCGGAGCAGGCAGAGTCACTGCGGCCGCTTCTGGAAACGGCACTTGTCACCCGGCGGGCTTCATCAACAATAAGGCCGCGGGCTGACTTCCGGGAAAGGGCCCGGCTCCAGTTCCGTGCCGCCATCCGCAGTTCCCTGACAGCAAGGGAGCCGCGCCGTTTCCATCTCAGGTTCGGCATGGCCGTGGCGGTCGCGCTCACCCTGGTGGTCCTGATTTGCGGCGTCAGCACCATGGCGGCGGCCAGCAACAGCATGCCCGACCAGCCGCTGTACCCGGTCAAGCTTGCGTCAGAGCAGGCCAAAATAGCCCTGGCATCGTCGCCAATCAAAAAAGCCGAGGTCTATGTCAGGCTGGCCGATTTACGCGTCGATGAGATTGTCTACGTCGCCGTCAAGGGCGACCCGCGCTGGGTGGACGCCGTAGCCCAGCGGCTGAAAGAGCACCTCGACATGGTGGCCGCTCTGGCCGCCACCATGACGAACGGCAAGATGGCAGCGCCCGCCGATAGCGGTGCCTTCAGACCGTCAGCCGCCCCGACAGCGAGGGGATCGGAGACGCGCGACCGGCTGAAGGTCATAGTCCAGCAGAGAGCGGAGAGGAACACGGAGAAACTCAAAGAAACAGTCTCCAGGGTACCGCTGACTGTCAGGCCCAGTCTCAACAGGACCATTGACCAGACCTCGGCCGGCTACCTGCGTGCCCTGCGCAGCATCGAGCGCCCGCCGGAACGTGACGAACGCTGAACCGGGACTCTCCACAGAAAATACCTGACCCGGCCGCTAACCCCACCGCCCACAACAGCGTTTAATAATATGCAATCATCTGAACGAGGAAGGAGAACACTATGAAGCATTTCCTGAGAATCGGTCTGCCCCTGCTTGTCCTGGTCGGCCTTGTGGCCGCACTGGCACTGCCGGTCGCCGCCGCCGACCAGCCGCAGGCGCCGGTCGCCCGTGGCTGGAAGGCCCCGGTCAATACCATTAGCGGTGAGGTCACCGCCATCGCCGCCGACAGGACCTCTTTCACCGTCAAGCCGCGGACCGGCGACCCCGTAACCGTCAGGGTTGATGCCAATACCAAGTATTACAGGACGGTACCGCCCGCTCCGCCGCAGAACCAGGAGCAGTTCAAGGAAAGAGCCCGGGAACGGGCTGAAGCCATGAAAGACAGGGCAGTGGCCCGGCTTGATGCCCTTAAGGAGAGGGTCAAGACCCTCCCCAACCAGAGAGGGCTGGGCAACAAAGGCCAGACACCCGCACCGCAGACCACCCCGACTCCCACCGACCTGGATAGGGCTTTCCTGGAGCGTATCGAGAAGACCACCCAGCCGGCCACTTTCGGCGACATCGCTGTCGGCGATATCGTTCTGGTCAGGACCATGCCCAACGAGAATCTGGCCAAATACGTCGTCATTACCAAAAAACCGCCGATTGCCCGCGTTGAGGGGAGCGTCACCGCTGTTTCCGCAAACACCATCACTATCACCCCCGGCGGCGGCCAGGCGGTAGTGCTGAACTGGGACAAGGACACCCGCTTCACCATCCAGGGAGCCGTCTCCATACAGGTCGGCCAGACCGCCACCGCTGTGTACAATACCGGGACCGGGAAGGCCTCAATGATTTCGGCCAGGCCTGCCTAGCCGGACCGGCGGGCATGCCCCGCCTATCCATATGAAGAGCGGGACTATTGCTCAGCAGTCCCGCTCTTTTGTTTGTGCGGCATCCTCCCGGGACGCTAAAATAGGCCGCTGACCGGGGCACGGAGTACCCGAAGAGCCCGGCCGGGCGAGGCAGCAACGACGCCGTGTGCTCCGTCCCGGTACGACATGGAACCTCAAATAGCCACGCCCGGGAGGTACAAAAATGGCAGTCACTGGTGTCTTCTTTCACAAGATGTTCGCCGGCGCCGAATGGGACATCATCGGCAACAAGTTCCGTCACTTTCCCAAAGCTATGGAGCGCCAGCTCAAACTGCCGAACGTCAGGCTCTACCGGCCGGAGAAGGCCTCTGAAGACCTCCTGCTGAAGATTCATACGCCGCGCTTCATGGACGACCTCCGGCGCATGTGGTATTACGAAGGCGTCCTCTACTCCGTCGGCGGTTGTGTCGAGGCGACTGACAGAATACTGAGCGGCGAAATCACCAACGCTCTTGTTTTTGACGTGGCCGCCGGTCATCACGCCGAGCGCGATTACGCCTGGGGCGGCACATACGCCTCCTGCGCCGGCCCGGCCTTCTGGAAGGCACGTCAGAAGTTCGGCCGCAAACGGTTTGCCATCATCGACACTGACTGCCACCACGGCAACGGCACCCGGGACGTCTTCCGGGACGACCCGGATGTTCTCCACGTTTGCTTCTGCAGCATGAACCTGACCGAGGGTAATGGCACCAAAGTCTGCGTTGACAGCGGCTGGCAGACTACGGACGATGCCTACCTGGAACTGGTGCGCCGGGAGTTCATCACACGGGCCAGAGAGTTCAAACCGGACATGGTCCTGCACAAGTTCGGCCATGATACCTGCGAGGGCGACTACGGCGACCGCGGGCTGACACCGGAGTTCTTTCCCCGGCTGGCTGACGAAATCAACCGGCTCGCCCGGGAGCTGTGCGGCGGCCGCTATTTGGTCCTGACCCACGGCGGGTGCCGGGCCGATGTGGCCGAGGAGATATTCCCCAGGATTATCGAGATACTGGCGGGGGCGGCGTAGCGAGTTACTGCGCTCTGGCGCCTGCCTGCACCAGCTCCCTTTCGAAGGCGTCGCGGCTCAACGGTCCGCCGACAATAACGGAGGATACTCTGCCGCCGGCGTCGATGAAGTACGTGGTCGGGAAATACATCACCTGATAATCGAACGAGACGGCGCCGCCCGGGTCGGTGACGAACGTCCAGCTGTAGCCTCTCGCCGTAACGAAGTCCCGAACTTCCGCCGTCGTGTCAGCCGGCGCGATGCCGATAAATACCGCCCGGTCGCGGTACTTCTGGTACACCGCCTCAATTTCGGGCATCTCGTAGCGGCAGGGCGGGCAGGAGATTGACCAGAAATTGAGCATGACCGGCCTGCCGCGCAGGGAGCTGAGTTTCACCTGGCCCCCGTTGACATCGCTCAGCGTGAAGTCCGGGGCCGTCTGTCCGCGCCTCAGCCCTATCGGGTTCTCGGCGGCACAGGCCTGCAGGACAACCGCCAGGACCGCCACGGTCACAGTGGCGGCAACCCACACTCTCCTACCGGCACCGGACAGTCTCATACTATATCCTCGGGGCCAGCCCTGCTAGTTGACCAAATAACTCAAGATAATGTACAATATTATGAAAGCACCATCGGAATGTCAAGGCAATCGGGCTTGACTTTACCGCCTGCCAGTCCTAGAGTACCGGGTGCCGCTCGGCGGGCGGAAAGTCAGGGCAGGACAGGCGCCCGGGGCAACAAAGAGAGGCCAGCAGTTGAGGTACCTGTGCGAGATTTATGGTGCCAACGCTGTTCACCAAGGGTGACATAAAAGGGCTATAGCAACAATGCCGGCCATATCGAACCGCCGGGATGTTTCCGATGCCACGGCAAGCTCATGGCTGAAGCCGGCGAGCAGAAGGGCAAAACGGTCGGAGCGGAATGTAACTCGTGCCACTACCTCCAGCTTCCGCCGGTCTCCGGAGGAGCCGGCTGAACAGTGGTGAAACATAAGAAATTTCTCATCGGCGGCATCATCATCTTCTTGGCCACAGGCTATCTGGCCTACACCGGCTTCCAGAGTTCGGCCACCTACTACTACACCATCAACGAACTGCTGGCGCAGAAAGGCTCAATCCAGGGGAGCAATGTGCGCGTCACCGGCCAAGTGGCCGGTGATTCGGTACAGACCGAGCCGGCAACATTGACGATGAAGTTCACCATCATCGACGGCCCCGCCAGCCTCCCGGTTGTCTATAAGGGGGCTGTCCCTGATACTTTCAAAGCCGGTATCGATGTTGTCGTCGAAGGCCGTCTTGAGAACGACGGCGTCTTCCGGGCCAGTGTTATCCTGACTAAATGCCCGTCCAGGTACGAGCCGGTCAAGAGCTCGTAGCTGGGGGATAGCGTATGGCATCCGTAGGCAGTGTCGCCCTCATCCTGGCGCTGATTGCTTCAGTCTATTCGGCAATTGCTCATACCGCTGGCGGAAGACGCGGGACAGCTTCTGCCGGTGCCCGGCTCAGCCTCGTGGCTGTCTGCGGACTGGTTTCCGTCTCGACGTTTATCCTCCTTTTCGCACTCATCACCCACAATTTCCGGCTGGAATATGTCGCTTCCTACACCAGCCGCAGTCTGCCCCTGCCGTATCTTGTCAGCGCCCTCTGGGCAGGTAACGACGGTTCATTACTCTTCTGGGCATGGCTGCTGGCCGTTTTCGCCGCCATAGCAGTGCTACCGAAACGAGCCACCGGCCGGGAACTGGTGCCTTATGCCTCAGCAATTATTATGGCGGTGGAGGCCTTCTTCCTCATCCTAATCCTGGCAACCTCCAATCCGTTCGCTGAACTGCCCGCAGTGCCAGCTGACGGCAGAGGACTCAATCCCCTGCTGGAGAATATCGGGATGATTCTCCACCCGCCAGCGTTGCTGGCCGGCTATATCGGCCTCACCATACCCTTCGCCTTTGCCATTGCCGCCCTTATCAGACAAGAGGGCACAGACTGGCTGGCTCCGGCAAGGACGTGGGTGCTCCTTTCGTGGCTTTTCTTGGGGACCGGAAACATCATCGGGGCCTGGTGGGCCTATGTTGAACTCGGCTGGGGAGGCTACTGGGCGTGGGATCCGGTGGAAAACGCCGGGCTGATGCCCTGGCTGGCGGCGACTGCTTTCTTCCATTCAATTATGATGCAGAGACGACGGCGCATGTTCAAGGTCTGGAACCTGACGCTCATCGTGCTGGCCTTCAACCTGGCCATCTTCGGTACCTTCCTCACACGGAGCGGTGTGCTGTCTTCACTCCACACCTTCGGTGAGTCCAGCATGGTGCCGTTCTTCGTTACGTTCCTTTTCGTCTCCTTCTTCGGCCCTATGGCCCTGCTTTACCTCCGCCGGCGGGGTCTTAAGGACGAAACCGAGGTCGAATCGCTCGCCTCACGCGAGTTCAGCTTCCAGCTTAACAATCTGCTCCTTATCGGCTCGGTCGCAGTCATCTTCTTCGGAACGGTCTTCCCGGCGATATCCGAGGCAGTACGCGGGGTGAAAATAGAGGTCGGCAGGGCTTTCTTTAATCAGGTCGATGGCCCGGTCCTGCTGGCCACCCTGCTTCTTATCGGGGTCTGCACCCTTATCGGCTGGCGCGTGTCCTCCACAAGGGAACTAGCCCGCAAGTTACTCTATGCGCTTGCCGCCGGAGCCGCTACCGCGGCCGTCTTATTCGTCTTCGGAATCCGCCAGTGGTATGCAGTTGCCGCCTTCGCCATCTGCGCTTTTGTCCTCTTCGGAGTTATCTACCAGTGGGCCAGCGAAAATATGGCACGACAGCGGACGCGGGGCGAGAAAGGTGTCAGAGTCTTCTGGGAACTGGTCCGCACCAACCGCCCGCGCTATGGAGGCTACCTTGTCCATATTGCCATGGTGGTCATGGCTATCGGCGTTATCGGCTCCTCCGCCTTCACCACCGAGAAGGAAGCCGGGCTCAAGCCGGGACAGTCGATAACCATTGATAAGTACACCCTGACATACGACACCATCTCCATGGGGGATGCGGGAGACAAGTTCGTGGTCAGAGCCGCGGTCTCCGTTGTCAGCGGCGGCAAGCTCATCGGTGTGGTGACGCCGGAGATGTATTTTCACCGGAGTTTCGAACAGCCCGTCACCGAAGTAGCCATCCGGAGCACCCCGCTCGAGGACCTCTACGTAATCCTTGCCGGCTGGGACAGGGACGGCACCGCCGCACTTAAAGTCGTAATCAATCCCCTGGTAAGCTGGATATGGGCCGGCGGCGGTATACTGATATCAGGAGGCCTCATTGCCTTCTGGCCCGGCCGGAGGAAAGACCCGGATTCGAACGGGGCGGCCTGAGCCGGCCGGGCGGTAAAGATTGCCCGGCCGCTAGCGTGTGAGTCATGGATAAACCGGCGTGCGACATCCCCGAACTGGCCATACAGGTACGGGGATTAACTAAGTCGTTCGGCGACTGCCCCGCCCTGAGGGGAATCGACCTCAACGTCAGGCGCGGGGAGTCTGTCGCCGTTTTCGGCCCCAACGGTGCCGGCAAGACCACCCTCATAAAAATCCTGGCCGCAATTATGAACCCCTCATCGGGTGAAGTCCTGATCGACGGCCTGAGTATCAAAGACACGACCTATGAAGTCCAGCGCAGAATAGGTATCGTCAGCCACCAAACCTTCCTCTATGCCAACCTGACCGCCTATGAGAACTTGAAATTTTACGGCCGGATGTACGACGTTCCCGGGACCGATGAGCGCATCCGCGAGGTGGCGGAGATGGTAGGGATGACATCCCGCCTTAACGACAAGGTCGGCACGTTTTCCCGCGGCATGCAGCAGAGGCTGTCTATTGCACGTTCTCTGCTCCATAAACCATCAATCATGCTTCTCGATGAGCCGGAAACCGGTCTTGACCAGCGGGCGATTTCACTCCTCTGGAAAGTAATACGCCCGGATGGCGGCGAGCGGCGGACGACCGTTTTCAGCACCCACAGCCTGGAGCGGGGCCGGGAGCTGGCTGACCGCTTCATCATCCTGAACAAAGGCCGGGCTGTATTCGAGGATACGAAACATCGACTTGACCTTGACGGGCTCAGGGAAGCCTACCAGCGGACTGCGGGTGCCAGTGTATGAGCTTCTGGAACAAAGCACTGACCATCGCGTGGAAGGACGTCATTTCCGAGATGCGTACCCGGGAGATTATCATCTCGGTACTGGTCTTCGCCATTCTGGTTATTGTCATATTCAACTTTGCCTTCGGCGAGACACGGGAGATGCTGACAGCCGTGGCCCCGGGCATCCTGTGGGTTACCTTCGCCTTCTCCGGGGTGCTGAGCCTCAACCGCGCTTTTGTCGGCGAGAAGGAAGACGGCTGTCTTGAAGGCCTGATGGCCTGCCCGATAGGACGGGAGGTCATCTACGTCGGCAAACTGCTGGGGAGCCTCCTTTTCATGCTGGCAGTCGAGGCTATTGCTCTGCCCGTCTTCGCATTGCTTTTCAACCTGCCGGTGCTTTCTCCCGAGCTAATCACTATCACCGTACTGGCCACCATCGGATTCGCAGCGCTCGGCACTCTTTTTTCCGCCCTGGCGACGAACACCAGAGCTCGGGAGATGGTCCTGCCAATATTGTTCCTGCCGCTGGTGGTGCCGGTCATTATCGCGGCGGTTAAAGCCACCGGGCTGGCGCTTGCCGGCCAGTCCTGGGCGGCCATGTCAACCTGGCTTTACATGATTACCGCCTTCGATATCGTCTTTCTGGTTGTTTCGTACCTGATATTCCCGTTCGTCATCGAAGAGTAGGAGATGAAAGATGAACGTCAGGAACATCCTGCTGGGATGCGCCGTCGCTCTTATGGCGGCTTCCCTTTACCTTGTCTTCCTGTACGTGCCGACCGAGGCGACCATGGGCGTAGTGCAGAGAATCTTCTATTTCCACGTCCCGCTGGCGTGGGTCGCCTTCCTGGCTTTTTTCATCGTATTCGCGTTCAGCATCATCTACCTCTGGAAGCGGGCTGAGAAGTGGGATGTGATAGCCAGCGCCTCGGCCGAGGTGGGGACAGTGTTTACCACGCTGTTCCTGGCTACCGGCTCCATCTGGGCCAGGCCGGTCTGGGGGGTATGGTGGACCTGGGACCCCAGGCTCACATCAGCCCTGATACTGTGGATAATTTACATTGCCTACCACCTTGTCCGCACCCATGCCGACGGTGGTTCACGCGGCCCGCGCTTCGCGGCGGTAGTAGGCATCGTCGGCTTTATTGACGTACCTATCGTCGCCCTGGCGATCACCCTGTGGCGGACACAGCATCCCGGGCCGGCCATCTTTCAGGGCGGTCTGGCGCCGTCGATGATGCTGACCCTTATGGTCTGCCTTGTTGCCTTCACGGTCCTTTATGCCCTTTTCATGCTCCTCCGGATTGCGATGAAAAACGATGAGCGCGAGATAAGAAGGTTAAAACTAACAAGAAGTTAATTCCATAAGGAGAAACAGGTGATGGAAAACATGGGATACCTGTTCGCAGCTTACACCGTAATCTGGGTGGTGGTCTTCGGCTACGTGCTGTCTCTTTCCAACCGGCAGAACAAACTGAAGCGAGAGCTCGAATCGCTGAAAGAAACGCTTAAAGAGCAACCGCCCGGATGAAACACCCGGCCAGAACGTTTAAGACCGGGTGATAGTTCTCCACTCCGGATACTAAATAGGGGGCAGAGCTTTTGCTCCGCCCCCTATTGTCATGCCCACCGCGAGGCGTCACGAAGCTACCTTATTATGGCAGGTAACGCACGTTGCGTTGGTGGTGAACTTAGCATGGTCCTTTGGTAACGGGTTCCCAACGTGCCCGGGACTGTGACATCCCAGACAGTTGCCGTCGAGCCCGCCGAACGCTTTGTGATAGGCGGTTAGTATTTTAGGCGTTGGAGCCGGTGCCGGAGTCGGGCTTGGTGCAGGGGTGGGGGTCGGTGCTGGCGTTGGTGTCGGCGCGCGTGTGGGTGTCGGCGTGGGTGTGGGTGTCGGAGAAGGCTCTGGTGACGGCGCGGGAGACGGGGTTGGGGTGGGGTTGACGACCGGGGTCGGGGTCGGAGTCGGAGTCGGTTTCGGCGCCGGAGCGGGAGCGGGTGCCGACGGTGCCGGGGCCGCAGATGGTGCCGAGCAGGCCACAAGCACAGATACAACCAGCAGTGCCGCAATAAAAACCAGACCGATAGTTAGTTTCTGCTTCAAGTGCTCAACCTCCTTCTGGATTTAACAGGCATACAGTATACCACTCAATAAGAAGGGGAGACCAGCTTTGTGCTGGCCTACCCCAAAGCCAATATGGCCATGAGGCTCGAATGGCTCGGCGGAAGCGATGTTCGTTTTGTCGACGACTAACGCGGCGCTCTTCAGGTCGTAATTCTTCTTGTTGTACTCGCGAGGGGTGTAATGAATCAGAGTAAATTACGCCGGCAGTCTGCCAATCAAGTAAGCGGCCATCCTGTCACCAAGCTGGTGCAGGTTCAGTGTTACCAAAGAAGCGGCCGAAGTACGACCGCTTCAACTGGCGGAAGAAATTCGACTACTGGGCCATCTTCTGGGGCATGTTTATCATCGGCGGTTCCAGGGCCATTGTAACGTTACCAGTGCTTGTGTCCAGATTTCTCCCCGGCCGGTTCATCCCTGCCGCCCTCATTGCCCACGGCGACGAGGCAATGCTGGCCGTCATCTGGATTTTCATCGTCCACATCTTCTTCAATCACTTCACGCCGGACTATTTCCCGCTGAACAAGTCGTCTTCACCGGCAAGCTCAGCAGACACCAGTACGAGAGCGAGCATCCCCTGGACTACGAGAGGCCTGTAATTCAGCCCGAGGCCCTACCGGTAGCTACACCGATGGAAACAGACAGCAAGCCGCCGGCTCAACAAGACGCCAAATAAGAGACGCCAGCCCGGGCCAGCCCGTTATCCCAACCGCCAGGTCTTATCCTCCGCGCCGGTGTCTACCCCCTCAGCTCCACCTTCCTCTACCGCTCCAAACTCCCGCTCGTACTCAGTCGGGTGTTCCTCGCGCATCTCCTCACGAGTTATCCTGCCGGTGAAAATGCTCTTATCAAAGGGGAACTTACCGGGAGCCAAGTGCGTCCCGTAGAGATGCCAGATAACGATGATAGATAGCGCGAGCAGGGCTTCCCATCCATGCATTTCTTTGGCGGCCGGGACAATCTCTCCCGGCAAGAAGCGGGTAAAAAATACCGGGAAGGCAAGGATGAAGCCCGTGGTAATCATTATGACACCACCGAAGAACACCCCCCAGTACTCGAACTTCTGCCGGTAGCTGAACCGGTCGTACCGGGGCTTCTTATCGGTCAATCCTAACGAGTAGCGGATCATGACCACGGCATCGCTGACATCCTGCATGGTCAGCATCATCGAAGGACGGTTCTTCCGCAAGTAAATGGCATATATAGCGTAGGCAATATGGTAGAACGCCTCAATCGTGAACACCGCACCAAAGAAGCGGTGGACGAGCCTGGTTATTTCAATGCCGCCGAAGTGAAGTATCATCCAGCGCGCCCAGCCGAGGTCGGAATAATGCTGGGGGATACCAGTCAAGACCAGCGCCAGAAACGAGAGCATGAGCACCCAGTGCTCCACGCGCTGGGAGACCTGAAACCTCACCACCCACTGGGGTTCTTCTCGTTTGCCTGTCTTCATTCCAGATGACATGGTATTACTGCAAGAACCTCTATTTCCTGCCGGACACGACCCGGTAGAGGTCCACCAGCACGTTCATAATCATGCCCCCAACCATGAATGGTATGAATATCTTATAGAACACATCAACCAGCCAGACCAGCGGTGCCCGTCGAAGGCTTGGCTCGTAGTGAGACAGCCAAGCCGCCGGAAAGTTCTCGGTAGCATCGGGGTGGCACTGGCGACATGTCTTGAGCAGGTTCTGGCGAATTACCGGGGAATCGGGGTCATCAGTCCTGGCGATATCATGAATACCATGACAGTCAGTACACACCGGTTGTTTCGTGTAAGCCAGCGATGACTGCTCGGCAAGAAGGGTCGTGGTAACACCATGGAAGTCGTGCAGATAGGTCCGCACCACGGCCGTTGAAAGGCCGTATCTGGACATCAGCTTCTCATCGCCATGACACCTGTCACACAGGGCCGGTATGGTCAGATGAAATGCCGCCGTACGGGGGTCGTAGATGTTGTGCACGCCATGGCAATCTGTACATACCGGCACGTCCTGATTGTCTCCTTTAACCAGCGCCGCACCGTGCACACTACCCTGATATGCACGGTAGACAGTGTCATGGCACTGAGCGCAGGTCTGGGGGATACTGGCACGTGATTCACTGGGACTGGTCACGTAATGGGCGCTATGGCAATCAGTACACAACGCCGATTTCGGGTTCCCGGCCTCAAGCACTTTGTAATGAATGCTGTCCAGCGTCCTGGTGTAGTTGGTGAAATGACACCGCGTGCAGATTTCGTAGTTGTCGCTGGCGTAGTCACGCCGGCTGGTGCTGAGAACGGGGCCGTGCGGTGGTGAGCCATAGCCGCGGTGGCAGTCAGTGCAGGTCAGCTTACCACCATGAACGGAGTCCAAATAGCGTTCCTGGTCAAGGTCAAGGTTGAGTTTTTCGCCGCCGGAAAATGTTAGAACGAACCCCCCGGAGGCATGGCAGACAAGACATGCCTTTTCCCCTTCGTCCGGTGGCGATGCCGCCTGGAACGTCGGCTGACTCGAAATCGGAGCTGACGGAGTCATCGCCTCGACGGCCAGAGCAAGCGCCAGACTCAACAGAATGGCTGCGAGACCACCGGTCACAAAGAGGAGACCGCGGTTGCCCGCAAGTCTCCTCCAGCCCCTATTGCCCGTGAACAGAAGCGGCATACCGCCCTACTGCCCTTTTAACCATTTTGTTTCCCGCTGCCATCCACAGGTATCCGGCGGCTCTGACTCCTACCGCTCGGGATACCCTTACCTTCTACCCCCACCGGCAACAGCCAGATTCTATCTTACCTCCGGCGTCCGCGTAAACCCCACCCGGTGATCCGGCACTGTCACCCACCTGGGACTACAGCTGCTGTTTCGGCTCGCCTTGCGTCGGCTCCGCCGTCCGTCGCGCCGCTCCACGTGCCGCGAGCCAGCCCTTGCGAATCATCAGACCGCCGCCCAGAACAAAACCGACCAGCGGCAGGAATATCAAGTAGGCCAGCCCGAGGACGGGAGCGATGACAGCCGCCACCGGCATGCTCAGATAACGCTTCTTGCCTTCGCCCGGCAGTATCCCCCCCTGCTTTGGAATATGCAGCCACTCGCCGCTGGCAAGCCCGACATAGGTGCCCTCCTTAACCTTTTGACCACCACGATATATCAACATGTTTGTTACCCCCTTTCTGTTCCTCCTGCTCCTCTCCTCCACAGGCAACATTCTAGCCCGCTTCTAACCACCACAGAATAGGTGAAGCGCCCTGTTAGGTGGGGGAGGGCTGCCCTGTTTCAGCGTCCGATACCGAACCCGGCCGGCTGCAACCACTTGTCCGGCTACTCGACCCGTATCAAAACATGCTTTTTGATTGTAAGCTGTCACCCGCAAGACGTCAAAATGAGGTGACCGCTACACCCGCCCGTTCCGGCGACCCCGGAAAATCCGGCCGTTACATGACCTAAGTCATATTTCTGCCGGTCTCACAGCTTTAGAATAGACCCGGAGAAAGTCTGGAGGCTCGATAAGAGGCAGGAGAAAGCAGAAGGTAAGGAGGCAAGACATGTTCGACAAGTGCCCGGGGTCGGGCCTGGTGAAGACCCCGACCATCAAGCTCAAGACCTGCCCCCAGTGTGGGGAAAGAATCGAGATGTTTTCCAACGAGCTGCAGACGCAGTGCCCCAAATGCGGGCTGACCGTCTATGACGACCTTACATCATGCGTCCAGTGGTGCAAATGGGCCGAGGAATGCGTCGGCACCGAGATGTACCAGAAGCTCAAGAGGCAGGCGGCGGAAAAAGCCCGGGCAGAATCGAAAGAAAAGAATTCATAGTTGAGAAGGAGAAATAAGAAATGACCAGGACAGGAACTGCCAGAAAGACGACGCGGAAGATCGTCCACATTGATGAAGAAAAATGCAACGGCTGTGGCGCGTGCATCATCGCCTGCGCCGAAGGCGCCCTGAAGATTATCGATGGCAAGGCAAGACTGGTAAGCGATATTTACTGCGACGGCCTGGGGGCCTGCCTCGGCAAATGCCCTGAGGGCGCTATCACCATCGAGGAACGAGAGGCTGAAGCATTCGATGAGGAAGCCGTAAAGCACCATCTGGCCGAGGAGCAAAAAGCGGAGGCCTCTCTGCCCTGCGGCTGCCCCTCAACCGCCGTCCACGAGTTCGACCGCCGCGGCGGCGCTGTATCACATGATGCCGATCATCAGCGCCAGGAATCGAGGCTGGCCAACTGGCCGGTCCAGCTGAGGCTGGTGCCGCCGACGGCGCCATTTCTTCAGGGGGCCGACGTGCTCCTGGCGGCGCACTGCGTCGCCTTCGCCCACCCGAACTTCCATGCCGACTTGCTCGACGGGCACGCCCTGCTCATCGCCTGCCCCAAGCTCGATGATTTCGAAGGGCACCTGGCCAAACTCACCCAGGTGCTCAAGCAGTCGGATATTAAAAGCGTGACCGTTGCCCACATGGAAGTGCCCTGCTGTTCCGGCCTGGTGCATCTGGCCAGACAGGCGGCCAAAGCCAGCGGCAAGGACATCCCGGTCGATGACGTCACCATCGGCGTGGAAGGCGAGGTCATCTGATACCCCGCCTTGGCTATAGTTGAGTGTGCCAATTCCTGCCGGCAGGAATTGACATACTCCCCTTCCGCACCTCAAAGATCTCACCTTGACCAGCTAACCCCGTCATGGTACATTACGTTATTTCGAGTAAAGGCGTTGCCTGAACCGCTACACCATGCTTACCAACCGCCGGGAATTCCTGCGCAGTGTTCTGGTCTGGGGACTCGGGCTAGTTACCGCACGTTCGCTGTTTTCCACCCTTGCCTGCTCCGCTCCGCCGCAAGTGCCGCCAGCAACTCCGGCCGCTACTGCGCCGACACTGCCACCTCCACCAGCTTCAACACCACCCCCCACACCCACGCCGGTTCCAACCACTACACCGCCAGTTCAAACCACCCCACCCTACCTCGCCGTCGCCCGCGGCAAAAGCCCGGCCGCAATCACCGAAGCCGCCATCAAAGCTATTGGTGGCATCGAGCGCTTCGTTAAGCCGGGCAGTGATGTCATCGTCAAGCCAAATATCTGCGTTGCCTATCACACCTATGAGTACGCCGCCACCACCAACCCGGATGTCGTAGGGACCATCGTAAGGATGTGCCTGGCCGCAGGCGCTCGGCGCGTGCGCGTCATGGACCAGCCTTTCGGCGGCACCGCCGACCAGGCCTACCAGCGCAGCGGCATTGCCGCTGCCGTCCGTGCCGCCGGCGGCGAGATGGAAGTCATGGCGCGGATGAAATACCGGACCACCCCGATACCCGAAGGCAAAGACATCAGGTCCTGGCCGGTGTACCAGGATGCCCTTGATGCCGATGTCCTGATTAATGTCCCCGTTGCCAAGACGCACAACCTGGCAAGGCTGACGCTGGGCATGAAAAACCTGATGGGGCTTATCCTGAACCCGGGGCAGTTCCACAGCAACCTGGACCAGCGCGTCGCCGACCTCGTCTCTTTGCTCCGCCCGGAACTCACCGTTATTGACGCCGTCCGCATTCTGACCGCCAACGGCCCGACCGGCGGCAATTTGAACGATGTGAAACTGACCAACACCGTTATCGCCAGCGCCGACCCGGTGGCCGCCGACGCCTGGGCCGCCACGCTGTTCAACCTGACCGGTAATGACATTCCGATAGTCCGCGCCGCCGCCCGGATGGGGCTGGGCACGATGGACCTGAAAAGCATCCGTATCGAGGAATTAAGTGTCTGACGCCGGCAGGCCGCGGGACAGACGCCGCACCTCCAGCCTCGCCTGCCGTGCCCGCATTGCCGTCCAGACCGCGGCTTTCATTACCTTCGTCTACCTGCTCGTCGGTCTGGTCAACAACAGCAGCCTCATCCTGCCCCACCACCTTTTTTTCATCCTCGACCCGCTGGCCGGCATCACCGCTATGGTCGGCGGGCGCGAGTTCATCCCGGTCATGGCCTTCGGGTTGATTACTCTGGTACTGGCCGTATTCTTGGGCCGGGCCTGGTGCGGCTGGCTCTGCCCGATGGGCACCATCCTCGACTGGACCAGAGGCGGTCGCGGCAGGCGCCTGCCGGGACGGGAGTCAGCCTGGCGGACCGCAAAGTACGGACTCCTTCTTGCCATCCTCCTCGGCGCCAGCTTCGGAACTCTGACGCTGGCCCTGCTTGACCCGATTACCCTGCTCTTCCGCAGTCTGACTTCGGTAGTGCTTCCGGTTCTCAACGCGCTGGTTACCGGTATGGAGACAGTGCTCTACGGGTTCGAACCGTTCCGCGGCCCGCTGGATATTTTTGACGCCTTCTTCCGCAGCACCATCATGCCGGTCAGCCAGCCGCTGTACACCGCCGGCATCTTTATTGGACTGCTCTTCGCCGCAGTACTGGCCCTGAACGTGGTCAGGCCGCGGTTCTGGTGCCGCTACCTGTGCCCTCTGGGCGCTCTGCTGGGGCTGATCTCCCGCATCGCCGTCTTCCGGATGGCCGCCGGAGGGGCGGAATGTACTTCGTGCGGCCGCTGTTCCCGTGAATGCCCCATGGGCGCTATCGGGCCGGGGCAGAATCCTGCCGTTCAGACGTCCGAATGCACCCTGTGTCTTGACTGTACGGTGAAGTGCCGCGCCGGCGCCATGAGTCTTGTCCGGCATGCCCCGACCGCCCCGGCCCACGACCCATCACGCCGGCAATTCATCGCCGCCTCCGGCCTCGCCCTGGTCGCCGGCGGACTCTTACGTCTGCCGTCTTTCCTTCGGGGCGACCGGCAGCTGCTCATCAGACCACCCGGCGCCGATGAAGACAGTCTGAGACAGCTCTGTATCCGCTGCGGCCAGTGCGTCAAAGTCTGCCCCACCGGCGGTCTTCAGCCGAGCATTCTTCCTGAAGGGCTCGACCAGCTCTGGACACCGACGCTGGTGCCGAGGGTCGGCTACTGTGATTATTCCTGTAATGCCTGCGGCCGGACCTGCCCCACCGGCGCTATCGAGCCGCTGGCACTTGAGGCCAAGCGCCGGGAAGTCATCGGACTGGCACGCATTGATGAAAAACGATGTATCCCGTTCGCCGAGAACCGCGACTGCATTGTTTGCGAAGAGATGTGCCCGACGCCTGAAAAGGCCATCGTGCTTGACGACGTCGTTGTAAGCGGCAGGGATGGCCGGCCGGTTACCGTCCGGCGGCCGCGGGTTGTCCACAGGCTGTGCATCGGCTGCGGCATTTGCGAGTACAAGTGCCCGGTTGAAGGCCCATCGGCCATCGTGGTCGAGCCTTCGGACGGAGAAAGAGGGGGACAGGGAAGGGGCGGGGGCGGCCAGGGGGCCGGCCGAGGCGGCGGCAGGGGACAGAACGCGGCGTAGTATTCCGCCGGCGCCGGCACGGCACATCTCACCATACCCGCAGCATCCTGTTTCTCCTGCTGGTTCAGACCGCCATTGACCGTGAAGCGCTTCCGACTCTCCTGTAGCCACTACAGCCTCTCGACAATTCATCGCCGCACGGTTATCATTTCCACGCCATGGTACCCCGGGAGATAGAATCGCCGCTTTCGCCGGAAGTCGTCTCGCAACTGCGTACCGGCGATCCGGTACTGCTCAGCGGTATTATCTTCAGCGCCCGCGATGCCGCACACAAACGCCTGGTGCAGGCCCTGGAAAAGGGCGAACCGCTACCGATCCCCCTCGCCGGACAGACCATTTACTACATGGGGCCCAGCCCGGCGCCGCCGGGGCGGGCCATCGGCGCCGCCGGACCGACCACCAGCGGCCGGATGGACGTTTACACGCCGCGCCTGCTCGCCGCCGGAATCAGGGCCATGATAGGCAAAGGCAGCCGGTCAAGGGAGGTCAGGGAGGCCATGATACGGCACAAGGCAGTCTACTTCGCGGCCATCGGGGGCGCCGGGGCGCTGATCTCAAAGACCATCAAAGACGCTGAACCCGCCGCCTACGACGACCTCGGCCCGGAGGCCATCCAACGCCTCAGGGTGGAGAAGCTACCGCTCATCGTGGTAAACGACATCACGGGTGATGACCTGTACGAGTCGGGGAAGGCCAGGTACCGTATTTAGTCGCGGCGCGCTGAAGCTTCCAGCGCACGGACGTGTTTGCCCATGCTCCGGCAAAGCCTCGCAATCGCATCCCGCCGGCACTGACCGCGCTCGGTGACCACGGCTGTGACCAGCTCTGCCGGTACGAAGTCAAAGCCGGGCTCGAGCCGTACCTCAGAGCCTGCCCAGAACTTCGTTGTCTCGCAGACACAGTAGCAGGGTATGCCCGCCGTCTTGGCCGCCCGCGCCAATCTCAGACTGGGATAACCATTGACAATACTGCCGTCGTTCAGGACCATATCCGCCCCGATGATGACCCTGTCCGCCTTCTTCACCTGCCGCTCCAGCCGGGTGTCACCAAAGACGGTCACCTGCATCCCGTGCCGGGCCAGTTCGTACCTCAGTATCTGGCCAAACGACTCTCCATCGGAAAGGGACTCGGCCGCCAGAATGCGGAACTGCCTGCCGTTGTCCCGGGCCAGGGTCAGTACCCGGCAAACGGTCGAGCTGTAACTGCCGGTCGCCACGGTATCGCCGTCCTCGATAAGACGGGCGCCTTCACGTGCCGCAAGCAGTGACGCCCGCTCGGCGGCCCGCTCCAGCTCTCCGGCCGCGGCCGCCACCATCGCCCGTAGCTCATCAACGCGGCGGCCGCCGCGCGCCAGAGATAGTGCTTTGCCATAGCAGATGGCGACCTGATTGGCCACCGGTGCCATTGAAGGCCGCGCTCGGAGCAGGCGGCCTCCGAGCTCGGCCAGCTCGGCCAGCAGCTCGTCGGCACTGACCGCCCGGCTTTCCAGCGCCGCTGTCTTCATGACGGCCAACGCCCGCCGCGAAAGCCACCCGGCACCGTGCGACCGGTCCCGAACAATCTCCCTGACCAGCCGGTTAAGCATCCGCCTCCATCACGCACCGCAGTGGGAGCAATAAATCACCGGTGTTCAACCGGCGCCAAGCATTCGATTAAAGAGGCGACCTTGTGGTCGGAGGAAAGTCGGTCGGCGGCGCCGACCTTGGGTTAAGCTCGCCGCTGAGCGCGATGACCCTGTCCTTGACCTGAATTACCGCCTGGGCTACGCCGTCGGCATAATACTCGAGCCAGTACGTGAGGTCCGGGCTTTTCACATTCGACGGCTTGAGCGCCTCGAAATAGGCGCCTTTGTCGCTATTATAATACTCATCGAGACAGAATATCCGCCTGGCATCGAAGTTGCGCCAGTGCAGGAGAAGCGTCGCCAGGTACCGCGCCACCAGGCCATTGCCGGTGGCGAAGGGCCTGACGCGCATGATTTCATGATGGAGCAGACCGGCCTGCAGGACCGGATGCACCCGTTCCGCCTCGAAAGAGTTGACCCATTTGAGCAGCCCCCGGACCAGCCCGGGGACTTCTTTCGCTTTTGGCGCCGGCCCCAGAACATCGGTCGGCTCGCCCACCGATGACACCGGCTCACCTTTCCGGTAGACGCCGCCCATCTCGGCCTTCTCCAGGATGTTCTCCGTCAGCAGGTAATGAATCTGCAGGACCTTGTCCTCGGTCAACTGCCGGTCTTTAAGAAACGTGGCCGAGTTCTCAAGCACCTGGAGGTAGTTGACCACCTGCTGTCTGCCGGTAGAACTGGCCTCGCTCCCGTGTTCAGACAGGCGGATGACATCGGTCAGGGCAAGGTCGCTCCCCTCGAGAGCCGTCGAGGCGTGGGCCGTCTTCAGCATCGCCTCCCTGTGGAAATTGGCTATCCACTCCGGCGGCAGGTGGACTTTGGCAATCAACTCCTTGGCCGCGGTGGCCCGCGTAAGGCTGTTGAGGATTCTGTCAGTGACCCGGTAGCGCGGCTTGAAACTGCTTCCGGAACCGCCAAAGATGCCCATTATTCGCCTTTCCTGCCGCATTGCGGCGTCGGTCGCCGTACTGCCGCCATCAGGCCAATTCTATTAGCGGCCGGGGGGCGCGTCAAGGTCAGGCCGGATGGGGCGGTCAATCCGACCACCGGTGACAGGCAACCATACGGCCGGACATGACCTCGACCAGCCGCGGCTCCTGGGAGCGGCAGACCTCAGCCGCCCTGACACAGCGCGTGTGGAAACGGCATCCCGGCGGCGGGTTGGCCGGCGAAGGCACGTCACCCTGAATGACCCGGGGCTGCCGTTTCCGGTGCGGGTCTGGCACCGGCACCGCGGCCAGAAGCGCCCGGGTGTACGGATGCAGGGGCCGGGCAATCACATCTTCCTTAGCGCCGAGTTCGACAATCTTCCCCAGATACATCACCGCGATCCGGTCGGACATGTGCCTGACCACGGCCAGGTCGTGGGCAACGAAAAGATAGGTCAACCCGAATTCATCGCGCAGGTCCATGAGAAGGTTAAGAATCTGCGCCTGCACCGAGACATCCAGGGCGCTCACCGGCTCGTCGGCGACCAGGAAGCGCGGCTTCACCGCAAGGGCCCGGGCAATGCCGATGCGCTGTTTCTGGCCGCCGCTGAACTGGTGCGGGTAACGGTCGGCATGGGCCGGCTCGATGCCGACCTTCCTCAAAAGTTCCGCGACAACCGCCATCCGCTCCTTATCGTTCGCCATGCCGTGAATGAGCAGGGCCTCACCTATCGAATCGCCCGCTGTCATTCTGGGGTCAAGCGATGACTGCGGGTCCTGAAAGACCATCTGCGCCTCGCGGCGGAACGGCTTCAACTGCCGCTCCGGAACAAAGCTGATATCCCGGCCGCGGTAAACAACCTTTCCTGATGTCGGCTTCTCCAGCCTCAAAAGCAGGCGGCCAAGCGTAGACTTGCCGCAACCGGACTCACCCACCAGACCGACCGTTTCCCCGGGCATGATCTTCAGGGAAACGCCGTCCACCGCCCGTATACTGCCGACCTGCCGGTGGAGCAGTCCGGCGGTGATGGGATAGTGCCTCTTGAGGTCAACGGCTTCAATGAGCGGGACAGCCAGTTGCGACATGATGGGTGACAGACTAATACATTATCCTGGCAAAGGTCAATAAAGGCCTTACATCATGGCAGTACAACGCCATCAAGTATATACTTATACAATGGACTGCTTCCGCTGCGGGGTCTGCTGTCACACCTACCAGCCGTGCCTCAGCCTCAAAGAAGCGCGGGCACTTGCCTATTGGCTCGGTGTAAGTTTCGGCGAGTTCAAACGGCAGTACGCCGACCCGCGCTGGCCGGGAAGCCGCAACCTGCTCCTGCGGAAAGAAGGTGAGGCCTGCGTCTTCCTAGAACGTCTCGAGGGGCACCTTACCGGGTGCCGTATCTACCGGGCAAGGCCAAAGGCATGCCGTGAATGGGAAGCGGCCGTTACCAAACGGGAGTGCATCGAGGGCCTCAAACTCCGGGGGCTCAGCGTCAGTACCGATGGCAAAATTATCGGCCCGGCACGGGCTGTGGACGAGTTCAACGCCTTTATGAAGTCCCTCTAGGGTACTACCTGACCCGCACCCGCACATAAAGGTCGCCGGGCGGGTTGCCCGGCAGTCCCATGCCCTTCAGCCGTATCCTCATCCCATCAGTCGTCCCCGGCGGTACTTTGACCATCAGCCGGGTGCGCCTGCCGCCCCTGTCGTACTCGACCTTCTTCTCACAGCCTGAGGCCGCCTCGGCCGACGAGACCGTTATCTGCTGATACAGATTTAAGTCCGCTGTGTGCGCGACGGCCGCCCCGCGAAAAAGCCGGCGAATTAAAAACCTGAGCGCACTGCCGAGTATCCGCCGGCCTATACCCGGTTTCCCCGGCGCCACCGGCGACGCATAAGCCTGCGGCTGCTGAGCGGTACCGTCAAAGCTCTCGAAGACAAAGCCGCCGGGGCCGAAATTGATGACAAAGGCACGTCCCGAAAAGAATGTCCGGTTAAGGAAGTCAGAATCGAACCTGAGGCCGCCCTGAGCGAACATCCGCGCCAGGTCCTGCATCACGGCCGGGTTTGAAAAGAAACTGCGGAGAATATCTTCCTGGCTGTAGTGAAACCCGCCCTGGCCCGGTGCGTAGCCGGCCCCGGCCAGACCGGCCCTGCGCCAGGCGTCATACTCGCGCCGCTTCACCGGATCGCTCAGGACGCCGTACGCTTCGTTAATCTCTTTGAAGCGTTCGGCGGCCTCGGCCTCACGCCCCGGATTGCGGTCCGGATGATGTTCGAAAGCAAGCCGGCGGAAGGCTTTCTTGATCTCATCCGGACCGGCATTCTCGGGAACGCCGAGGATGCGGTAGTAGTCTCTGGACCGGTTCATCGGGTACCGCTATCAACCGGGCGCCGCTTGTAAACGCGGAAGACGGGCTCCCCGCTTACCTTGAAGCATTCGGTACAGCCGCCGCAGTCCTCAGGGCGCACCTCCTCCACATACACTTCAAAGCCCATCTCACGGTACATTTCGGTAACGCGCCGGAGGTGGTCGCCGCCGCTGATGCTGGCAAGCTCCCAGCCCTCACGCCGGTCTTGCGGAGCGCCAGACTGGTTCATACGTTGAACAGAATCGTGACCACGTCGCCGTCCTGGACAATATAGCTCTTGCCCTCAAGACGCAGGAGCCCGCGTCTTCTGGCCTCAGCCATCGACCCGCACTCCATCAGCTGGGTGAACGGGATTACCTCAGCACGGATGAAGCCGCGCTCAAGGTCGGAATGTATCTTACCGGCGGCTTTAACCGCGGTGGTGCCTCTGGCGATTGACCAGGCCCTGACCTCATCAGCGCCAACCGTCAGAAACGAAATCAGGCCGAGCAGGTCGTAGGACAGCTTGACCATGCGCGCCAGGGCCGCCTCACCCAGCTTCAAGTCCCTGCGGAATACCTCGGCGTCCTCGTCGCTCATCTCGGCCAGCTCCATCTCGAGCTTACCGCAAAGGGCAACGATAGCGAACTGCGGATAGGGATACAAAGCCCGTATCTCCGACTCGAGTGCCGCCGCCTGTTCAAGCTGACTTTCGCCGATATTCAGCACCACGAGTGTCGGCTTGGCGGTCAGAAACTGGTAAACAGACAGCGCCTTTATCTCCTCAGGGCTGAGAGGCTGGCGGTAAACAGGGACTTCACTCTCAAGTCCTGACTTAATCCGGTTGAGCAATTCCTGCTCCCTCAGATACGGGTCCCTCTCAGAACCTTTAGCCGCCTTAAGCGACGATTCCAGCTTCTGGAGACGCCGCTCGATGATGGCTAAGTCCGAAAAGGCCAGCTCCAGACCGAGGATGGCGATATCACGATTGGGGTCGATGCTGTTTTCGATATGCGGCACGTTATCGTCGGGGAAGGCGCGAATGACCTGGACCAGCGCATCTGCCCGGCTGAGCTGATTGAGGAATACTCCGCTGATGCCCTCGCCTTTGCCAAATCCCTTTGGAGCCGCGGCAACATCCACGTATTTTATTTCGGCCGGCACCACTTTCTGGGGCTGGAATATCCGGGCCAGTGCCTGCAGGCGCTCATCCGGCACTTTGGCCACGCCGATGTTGGCGTCCCTGCTGGCGGCATGGGCACTGACCTGAGCCCGGCCGCGGGTCAGGGCATTGAAGATGGTGGTCTTACCGCTCTTCGGCAGACCAACGATGCCTATTTCCATATCTTTATCTTTTTGTGCCTTTCAGCATACTCACCCAATCTTACCACAAGCCCGGATGTGGCATGATAACGTGCTACAATGGTGTAGATAACCGCGCATGTTGACGAAAAGATGGTAGCGAAACCAATCACCATTCTCTACGGGCCTGACGCCCTGACCCGGCATGAAAAGCTCAGGGAACTGAAAAGACAACTCGGCCCGGACGACACTCTGGCCGGCAATGTGACCGAGCTTGATGGCCGCCAGCTCAGATTGGCCGAGCTGCGCGACGCCTGCCGCGTCCTGCCCTTCTTCGGAGGCCGGCGCATGGTCGTGGTTTACGACCTGCTCAAGCGCTTCGAACCGCCGAAGGCGGGCGCGGGGCAGCCGCCAAAGAAATCAAAAAGTGCGACCGACCTGGAAGAATGGAAGGGCCTGGCCGCCTGCGCCGCCGAAATACCGCCGACCACCACCCTTGTTCTGGTGGACGACGAGGTAAAGGACAGTCCTTTGCTGAAAATACTGGCCCCGGTGGCCGAAGTCATAGCTTTCCCCACACCCACCAGAGATAGGGTGAAGTCGTGGATTAAAGAGCGCGTTTCCAGGAACGGTGTCGGAATTGCCGATGAAGCGGTCAATCTTATTGAAGAGATGGCCGGCGCCGACCTCTGGGCCATCAGTAACGAAATCGACAAACTTGTGAGCTACTGCGCCGGGCGTGACATCACCGCCGCCGATGTCCGGCTCATGGTCAGCCACAGCCGCGAGGAGAACATCTTCGCTCTTGCCGATGCCATCCTCGAAGGCCGAACAAACGTAGCCCAGCGCTCCTTCGCCCGTATCGTCCAGGAAGGCACCGAGCCTCTGGCGGTCCTCGCCATGGTGGCACGCCAGTTGCGGCTGACGGTCCGGGCCAAAGCTATCGGTACTAAGACTCCCCTGGCTGAAATGGCCGGCAGGCTGGGTCTCGCACAGTGGCAGGCGAAAAAAGCCGTCGACATGGCAAACCGTTTTACGCTGGCCAGGCTCAAGCTGGTCTATGAGAAACTCCTTGATGCCGACCTGGCGATGAAGACCGGCCGCTGCCATCCCGATGACCTGGCTGTGGTCTGCCTCATCGGCGACCTTGGCACCGGGAAAATTCTCGACAAGACTTAAGCCTTCGGCTAGAATGAAAACAGACCTTATTCCGGTTGACTGAGGACACCTGCTGATGAACCGCGTCCTGGCACTCATCCTGGCCGGCGGTGCCGGCGAACGGCTCAGCGTTCTGGCGGCTGAGCGCGCCAAGCCGGCCGTGCCCTTCGGAGGGAAGTACCGCATCATCGATTTTGTTCTCAGCAACTGCGTTAACTCCGGCCTCCGCAACGTGGCCGTACTGACGCAGTTCAACCCGCGCTCGCTTGCCCAGCACATCGGCATCGGCCGGCCCTGGGACCTCGACCGTTCCACCGGCGGCGTCGTCCTCCTCCAGCCCTACCTCAGCCGCGCCGAACATGACTGGTACAAAGGCACGGCCGACGCCGTCTACCAGAACCTCTATTTTGTTGAAGAGCAGAAGGCTGACGAGGTGCTCATCCTGGCCGGCGACCATATCTACATCATGCGCTATGACTACATGGTCAACGCCCACCGCTCTCGCGGCGCCGATATCACCGTCGGCGTTACGGAAGTGCCCGCCTCCGAAGCATCGCGCTTCGGCATCGTTACCCTGGACCGGAGCGAGCGGGTCGTCGGCTTCCAGGAAAAGCCCAGAGAACCCAAGAGCAATCTTGCTTCCATGGGCATATACGTCTTCAACAAGAGCGTGCTTATCAGCTGTCTCGAGAAAGGCGCTCAGAAAAACGCTTACGACTTCGGCAGGGATATCATTCCGGCCAGTATCGGCAAATACCGTATCTTCGGCTACCGCTTCAACGACTACTGGCGGGACGTAGGGACTGTCGAGTCCTACTGGCAGGCCAACATGGACCTCATCGTCGACCTTCCCGAGCTCAATCTTTACGGCCCGGACTTCGACCTGCGTACCGTCCCCAGGAACCTACCACCGGTCAAGCTCGGCCCGAGGGCGCATGTAGTCCGCAGTCTCGTCTCCGATGGCTGTATCATAAACGGAAGAGTGGAGAACTCGGTACTTTCACCCGCGGTATATGTCGAGGAAGGGGCCGTCATCCGAGACTCCATCGTCTTCGAGGACGCCACCATCGAGCGTGACGCTGTAGTCAACCGCTCGATTATCGACAAGCAGGTCTGGATAGGCGACGGCGCTCAGATAGGTTATGGCGATGATACCACGCCCAACCAGGAAGACCCCCAGCTTCTGGCCAGCGGCCTCACCCTAATCGGCAAGGGCGCCAAAGTGCCGAAGGGCGTCAAAATCGGACGCAACTGCAAGATCGGCTGCTGGGTGGAAGAGGACGATTACCCCTCTGATTTCATCGCCAGCGGTTCGAGCGTGGGCAAGAAAGTACCGCGCCGTCACCAGGTATAGCGGGTCATGAGAGCCGGCGCCTTCACCTTCGTACTGCACAGCCACCTTCCCTACTGCCGCAACGCCGGACGCTGGCCGCATGGTGAAGAATGGATTCACGAAGCCGCCTCCGAAACCTACCTCCCGCTGCTCAACGCCCTGTATGACCTTGCCGGCGAGGGCGTCCCGTTCAAACTGACCATCAGCCTGACGCCGGTCCTGGTCGAACAGCTTGCCGACCCCCTTATCCGCTCGCATCTGGACGAGTTCCTCAGAGACAGACTCAACCGGGCGCGGGACGATACCATCCGTTTCCGCACCGCCGGAGACGAACACCGTACCTATCTCGCCCGCCTGTATTTTGACCGCTACCAGCGGCTCATCGACAGCTACCACCAACGGTTCGGCGGCGATATCGTCGGCGCTTTCCGCCGCCTCCAGGACGACGGCTGCATCGAAATCATCGCCAGCGCCGCCACTCACGCCTATCTGCCCCTGCTCGAGCGCGACTCATCAATCCACGGTCAGCTCAAGACCGGCTTCGACACCTACCGTCGCCACTTCGGCCGGGAGGCTTCGGCCGTCTGGCTGCCCGAATGCGGCTACCGGCCCGGCTTCTACGCAAAACATGATGGGCGCGACTACGTGAAACCGGGTCTTGAGGTATTCCTCGAGGAACTCGGCCTCAAATGTTTCTTCAGCGAAACGCATACCATCGAGGGCGGCCAGCCGGTCGGCAAGGCCGCCGGCGAAGCCATCGGGCCGTATGCCATTATCCCGAGACGTTACTCGATACCCGCCGGTCAACACGCCCCACCGACCCTCCGCACCACCTACCTGCCTTACTACGTCCAGGACACCACAGTCGCCGTTATCGGCCGCAATAACCGCACCGGCATGCAGGTCTGGTCTGCCGAGTGGGGCTATCCTGGAGACTTCAGCTACCGAGAGTTCCATAAAAAGGACGGCGTTTCCGGTCTCCAGTACTGGAAGGTCACCGGCGCCGGCGTTGACCTCGGCTTGAAAGAGTATTATGAACCGTTCCACGCCCAGCGCAGAGTCGCCGAGCACAGCGCCCATTTCGCCACCCTGGTCGAGCAACTGCTGGTCGAGTTTTACCAGCAGACCGGCCGGTTCGGCATTATCAGCGCCGCTTACGACACCGAGCTCTTCGGCCACTGGTGGTTCGAGGGTATTGACTGGGTCAGACAGGTGCTCGACCGGCTCGCCCGGAGCCAGCTGGTGGAGCTGACCACGGCCAGTGAGTTCATCCGCCTGCGGCCGCCGGAGGAACGCCTGGCTCTGCCGGAAAGCTCCTGGGGCGCTGGCGGCGGCCATTTCACCTGGAACAACGCGGACACCCGCTGGATGTGGCCGATAATCAATGCCGCCGAGGTCAGGATGGAACAGCTTGTGGCAAGACATAGCGACGCCCGCGGTCCTTTGAAAGAGGTCCTGAACCAGGCGGCACGCGAGCTTCTCCTCCTCCAGTCAAGCGACTGGCCTTTCCTCATCACCACCGGACAGGCCCGGGAGTATGCCACGCGCCGCTTCCAGGAGCACGTTGAGCGCTTCAACGAGATGGCGGCCCTGGCCGAACCGGGCACAATTGACGGTACCGGCATCGGCCGGTGCCGCCAGCTGGAGGCACTTGACAACCCGTTCCCCGATATCGATTACCGCGTTTTCGCGAACCGTGAGAGCTACCTCAAATCATGAGGATACTCTTCGCCGCCGCCGAAGCTTCACCCCTGGTCAAGGTTGGCGGGCTGGCCGATGTCACCGGCTCCCTGCCACGAGCCCTGGCTGACCTCGGCCACGAAGTCAGGACCGTAATACCCGCCTACAAATGCCTTCACCCTCAAAGCGGCCATCCGCAGGGCACCCTTTCCCTGACCGTACACCTGCCCAACCGGACTGAGAGCGCCTCCGTCCGACTGATTACCCTCGACGACGGCCGGAGCTTCTACCTTATCGGTGATTCCGGACTTCTCAGCGGGCCGCAGGTATACACCGACAACGATTCCGCGCGTTTCCTCCTTTTCTCCCGGGCGGTCTTCGACCTTTTACCGTGCCTTGAATGGCAGCCGGACATAGTCCACTGCCACGACTGGCATACCGCGCTGACGCCGATGTGGCTCAGGTATTCGGACCTCCCTTGCGCTTCGGTCTTCACCATTCACAACCTCGCCTACCAGGGAACGGTAAGCCGGGACTTTCTGGCGGGCAACGGTCTTGACCGGTTCTGGGAAGCTCTACCGGCTGACGCACCCGCTCTGCCCTACAGTTTCATGGCCCAGGGCATATTCTGTGCAAATGCCGTCACCACCGTCAGCGAGACCTACGCCCGGGAAATCACCACCCCGGAGTTTGGCGCCGGCCTTGACGCGCTCCTCCGGTACCGAGGGAACGGTCTCACCGGCATCATCAACGGGCTCGATACGGACGAGTTCAACCCGGCCACCGACCGACGTCTTGCGGCCAGATATGACAGGACCCGCCCTGAAGGCAAATACGCTAACAAGGTGTCCCTGCAGCGGCGGCTCAATCTGACCGAGAACGCCGAAACGCCGGTCATCGGGATGGTCTCGCGCCTCGATGAACAGAAGGGATTCGACATTCTCGGACCCGTCCTCGACCGCCTGTGCTCACGAGACATCCAGTTTGTCGTTCTCGGCCGCGGACGTGAGCGCTACGAGACCATGATAAGGGATGCCGCCACCAGGCACCCGGGCAAAATTGGCGCCGTCGTCGATTTCGCCGAAGACCTGGCGCCGCTGGTCTATGCCGGATGCGACATCTTTCTTATGCCTTCAAAGTTCGAACCATGCGGGCTCGGTCAGATGATAGCTATGCGCTACGGCGCCGTACCGGTGGTCCGGCGCACCGGGGGGCTGGCCGATACCGTCCCCGAAGTCAGCAACGACCTCAGTGAAGGCCGCGGCTTTGTCTTCGATGACTACCATCCCGACGCCCTGCTGGCGGCACTTGAACGTGCCCTGGCCGCCTATCACCGCAGGGATGCCTGGGATGGTCTGGTAAGGCGTATAATGGGCGTGGACTTCTCCTGGCGCAACTCCGCTATTAAGTATGAGACCGTATACAGAAAGGCACTGGAGACGGTGCGGCATGCCCGAAGCTCATAAACGACTGGCCCTCGGTATTGACCTCGGCGGCACCAAGATTCTGGCGGCGCTGGTGACGCCCGAGGGGAACATTGTTTCACAGGTGACCATCCCGACCATGGCCAAAAGCGGGCCGGACGCGGTTATCGAGCGGATGCTTTCGGCGGCAGAGCGTGCGGTGAAGCCTGGCGGCGTGAAACCATCCCGGCTCGCTGGCATTGCCCTGGCAATAGCCGGCATTATCGACATTCACCGCGGAATCGTGACCACATCTCCAAACCTGCCCGGCTGGAAGAATATTCCGCTGCGGGACGAGATTGCACGCAGGCTTGGTGCCGCTACCCGGCTCGTCAACGACGCCGATGCCGCCGCCCTGGGAGAGAATCGTTTCGGCGCGGGACGGGGCGCCAGGAACATGGTCTACATCACCGTCAGCACCGGCATCGGCGGCGGAATCATCATCAACGGCAACCTCTACTCCGGCGCCAGCGGCTGTGCCGGCGAGTTCGGCCATATGACCATCGACCCGGACGGACCGAAGTGCGCCTGCGGCCGCAATGGCTGCTGGGAAGCGCTCGCATCAGGTTCGGCCATCGCCCGGGAAGCCAGACGCCGGCTCGCCGCTGGCGAGCCGAGCCTCCTCAGCAACACACACCCAGCCCGCGCTGTCACCGCAGAGGCTGTGGGCGAGGCCGCCGGTAAAGGTGACCGGCTGGCTACGGAAGTTATCACAACTGCCGGCCGGTACCTCGGCATCGGACTGGCCAATATCATCAACATCTTCAACCCCGAAGCGATAGTCATCGGCGGCGGCGTTTCCAACCTCGGAGAAAGGCTCTTGACCCCGGCCCGCAGGGTCATACGCCGGCGTGCCTTCGACCTGCCGCTGAGCGCGGTACACATAGTACGGTCACAGGTCGGGGCCGCAGCAGGGGCGCTCGGGGCCGCCGCGCTGGTCTTCGATGAAGCCGTAAAGGGGCAAAGGCCATGATTTACTGGGCGCCGCTTTTCCATTTTTATCAACCGCCGACCCAGACACGCGATATCCTGAAAAAGGTCAGCAACGAAAGCTACCGTCCTCTGCTCGATGTCATTGAAAGCTATCCCCACGCCAAGGCTACGGTCAACATCAACGGCGTCCTAACTGAAATGCTCGCCGAATCGGGACACTCCGATGTGCTCGAAAAGCTCCGGGAGCTGGCCATGGGCGGCCAGATTGAGTTCACCGGCTCGGGCATGTACCACCCCATTCTGCCCCTCATCCCGCAAGAAGAGATGGAACGGCAGATACGTCACAATCACCGCGTCAACCGCGAGCTGCTCGGCGAGGTCTACACCCCCCGCGGCTTCTTTCCACCCGAATTGTGCTACTCTCGGAACATTGTTGAGCCGATCCTTGAATCCCGTCATGAGTGGATAATCCTCAGCGGCATTGCCTGCCCTGTAGCCTGGCCGATGAACGTCATCCACCGCATCGGCAGTGAAAGGGAATCGCTGGCCGTCTTTTTCCGCGACGACATCCTGAGCAACAAAATCAGCTTCAAAAACATTGATGGCAAAGACTTCGTCGAGCATTTGCGGGGGCTCGGCTCCAACGGGAGCAGCATCTACGTCATCACCGCCATGGACGCTGAGACCTTCGGCCATCATATCCAGCACTGGGAAAAAATCTTTCTGGCCGACGTCTACGAGTCTCTGGAGACGGCTCCAACCGGTGTCCGCGCACAAAAGCCGCTTGACGAACAGCACCGTAAGCTATTCGAACTACAGAGGGCCAGCGATGAAAACGCGGTGGATATCGTCACCATCAGCGAACTGCTGGACGTTTTCCCCAGCGGTAATCTCATCGAACCCAAGCCATCCTCGTGGAGCACCACCGAGGACGACATCAAGCAGAGGAACTTTTACCCGCTGTGGAACGACCCTAACAACCGCCTTCACGAGATGCTCTGGGAACATCTCCATATCGTTACCGACATGGTCTATAAAGCGGTCGAGGTTGCTGATACTGCGGCAAGCCGCAACTATACCAGCATCGCCCGCGCCGCTCTCGACCCGGCCATGCATAGCGACCAGTTCTGGTGGGCCAGCCGCCGCCCGATGTGGGACATCAACATGGTCCACCGGGGACTGAGCCTCCAAAGAACAGTCATGCTCAACGCCTTCAAGGCCATCAGGTTGAGCAACTGCGACCCTAGAATCAAAAAGGAGTACCAGTACAAGGTGCTTGCCGCGCGCTGGGTAGCCGGCAACGTCATCGACCTCCTTACCTCGGAAAAAGACGGGTAGCGACCGCATTACCATGAAAGAGATTTACCTGGCTCTGGCCATCCACAACCACCAGCCGGTGGGTAATTTCCCTTCAGTCTTCGCCGAGGCCTACCGCAAGGCCTACCTGCCCATGGTCGAAGCCCTGGAGAAACATCCGGCGGTAAGGGTGTCGCTTCATTACAGCGGCCCTCTGGTTGACTGGATAAAGGAGAACCACAGGGACTTTTTCCCCCGCGTGGCGGCGCTGGTCAGACACGGCCAGGTAGAGGTGATGAGCGGCGGCTACTATGAACCAATCATGCCCATGATTCCCGATCCGGACAAACTCGGGCAAATCCGCAAGATGAACGAGTGGGTCAAGGACGATTTCGCACAAAAACCCGCCGGCATGTGGCTGGCCGAGCGTGTCTGGGAACCCGGCCTGGCCAGGCCTATCGCCGAAGCCGGACTCCAGTACACCCTGGTCGACGACACCCACTTCAAGATGGTCGGGATGGAAGACAGCGACCTTTTCGGATATTATCTCACCGAGGAGCAGGGCTATCCGCTCAAGATATTTCCCATCAGCAAGCACCTGCGCTACTCGATTCCCTGGCGGCCCGTGCCTGAAGTAATACAGTACCTGAAGGACGAGGCGGTCGAGGGCGCGCCCCGCATCGCCGTCCTTGGCGATGATGGAGAGAAATTCGGTATCTGGCCCCAGACCTACAAGCACTGCTGGAAAGACGGCTGGGTAGAGAACTTCTTCCAGGCGCTCGAGGTTAACCGCGACTGGCTCCACACCATCACCCTGGGTGATTATGCGGAGCGTTTCCCGCCTGCCGGACGCGTCTATCTTCCCTGTGCCGCCTATGATGAAATGCTCGAATGGGCTTTGCCGGCGGACAGGTCAGCCGAACTGGTTGACATAAAACACCGCCTTGAAGCCGAAGGCCGGAAGGATGTCCTGCGCTACGTACACGGTGGCTTCTGGCGTTACTTCCTGGTCAAATACCCTGAAGTCAACCGTATGCACAAGCGGATGATGCAGGCCCATCGCACCGTCCACCAGGCAGAATGGCTCGGCGCCGTGGACATCGGACTGGACGACCTCTGGAAAGCGCAGTGCAACTGTCCGTACTGGCACGGTGTCTTCGGCGGCATCTATCTGACCGATATCCGGGCAGTGACGTACAGTCATCTCATCAGGGCAGAAATAGAAGCGGAGAAGGCCCTGCGCGAACGTGTCGCTATCAGCGTCCGGTCGGTTGCCGAGCCTTCACCGCTCAGGGCCAACCGCGTCGACTTCGACCAGGACGGTTATGAAGAACTGACCGCCGACAACGGCGCTTTCACTCTCTACCTCAGCCCGCGCGAGGGCGGCTCGCTATTCGAATGGGATGTCCGCCAGCCGCCGTACAATCTTCTCAGCACGCTGGCCCGGCGGCCCGAGCCATACCACCGCCTGCTTAAAGCACCACAGGCCGGGCATGAAAAGAAAGACGGTGTGACCAGTATCCATGAGGAATTACGGGTCAAGCAGGGTACGCAGTCGGCGGATATCGTCTATGACCGCTATCCACGCTCCAGCATGCTCGACCACTTCCTGGAGCTGGGAACGACAATAGAGCAGTTAATCGCCGGTTCTTATAAGGAGCTGGGGGACTTCGCCGGATATCCCTATGAATCAACCGTGAATGACCGCGGCTCACAATTGACGGTGACCCTTAGACGCCGCGGGACAGCGTTACCCGTCACCATAGAGAAGACAGTCGTTCTCCAGCCGAACCAGCCGGAAGTCAACGTCAGGTACCACATCGAGAACACCGGCATGACGCCGCTCAATTGTCTTTTTGCCAGCGAATGGAATATCCAGCTTCTCGGCGGCGGGCACAACCCTCATGCTTACTACCGCTTGCCCGGCCTGACCCCGGACAACGCCTTCCTTGATACCAGCAGTATCCACGAGGACATTAACGCCGTTGCCCTGGGCAACCGCCAGCTCGGTATTGAGCTTGAAGCCAAGTTTGACCGCAGACTCACCCTGTGGCGCTTCCCGGTGGAGAGCATCTCCAGCTCCGAAGGCGGCGTCGAGCGCGTTTACCAGGCCTCGTGCCTTGTTTTTCTCATCCCCACCAGCCTCGCCCCCGGCGCCGCCACCAGCTTCTCGATAACATGGCGCACGGGAACGCCCTCTTAGCTTCCCCCGTTGGGTCACTTCCCTAGAAAAGTATCCCGAGGTGTCCCAGAACGCCGTAATAAAGCAGGACGCCGACGAAGGTGAGACTGCTGAAACGGTCGATGATGCCGCCGTGACCAGGTAGGAACCTGCCCGAATCTTTAAAGCCGAGGTTGCGTTTAAGAAGCGAGCCGCTTAGATCGCCGGCCTGGGCCAGAATACTGCCGACGAAGCCCAGAAGCAAGGCCTCCGGGTAGTCAAGCAGATAAAAGAGAATGCACCCAAAAAGCACCGAAGCCAGCATGCTCCCCACCACGCCACCCACCGCCCCCTCCCAGGTCTTCCCGGGGCTGATTGATGGTGCCATAAGGTGCTTGCCGAAAGCCTTCCCAACAAAGTAGGCAAAAGTATCACTCCCGAAGACCACAAACATCCCCCACAGGGTCCAGTCACGCCCGTCGTCAATAACCCGCAACGCCACCCAGTAGCTGGCCATCCAGCCCACGTAGAAAATGCCGACAAGGGTCCAGCCCCAGTTGGCGAAGGCGGACTCCCGCGGCTTTCGAATCATCAGCCAGATAAGCGGCAGGATGACGGCAGAACTAATCAGAATCGGCACCGTATTGGCCCCGGGCAGGTGCGGACTGACGATGAAAAGCACCGTCCACACCAGGCCAAACCAGCGGAGCGGCCTCCAGTTGGAAGCCCGGGCCATGGTATACAGCTCCCAGGCGCCGATTCCAGCGGCGAGCGCCCAGAGGACGGTGAACCACGGGTCGCCAAACCACACAATAGCGACGAGTATGGGAAGCCCGGCGGCCGCGGTGATGAGTCTCAGCCTGAGCATACCGCCACCAGCCTGTCTAGGCCTCGGCGATCTCTTTCTCTTTGTCGGCGCTGACCTTGTTGACCTTCTCGATAAAGCTGTCGGTGAGCTTCTGAAGTTGGTCGGTAAGCCGCATCTGCTGGTCCCTGGAGATGAGCTTGTCTTTCTCCATCTGCTTCAGACGCTCCATGCCATCGCGTCTCTGGTTGCGCAGGGCGACGCGGGCTTCCTCGGCACGCTTCCTGACCACCTTGACCAGTTCCTTGCGCCGCTCTTCGGTGAGCGGCGGGACAACGATGCGGACGACCTGACCATCGTTATTCGGGCTGAAGCCGAGATTGGCCTTGAGAATGGCCTTTTCAATGCTCCCGCAGATGGCCCTCTCCCACGGCTGGATGACGATAAGGTTGGCCTCGGGCACAGTGATCGAGGCAAGCTGATTGAGCGGCGTCAGGACGCCGTGGTAGTCCACCTTGACGTGCTCAATCAGAGCCGGTGTCGCCCGGCCGGTGCGCATTGCGGCCATCTCCCGCACCAGCACATCCACGGTCTTCTCCATCCTGGTGTTAAGGTCTATGATAACCTCGTTAGCCATATTCCACCTCACTCCGGCGAGACAATTGTCCCTATGGCTTCCCCGGCGACCGCTCGCTCGATACTGCCGGGGGCCCCAAGGTCGAAGACAAGCACAGGCAGTTTGTTTTCACGGCACAGAGAAAAGGCGGTGACGTCCATCACCTTAAGGTCAAGGGCCAGCGCCTGGGCGTGGCTCAAACGGTCGAACTTTTTGGCTTTCGGGTTTCTTGCCGGATCGGAATCGTAGACACCATCCACTTTATTCTTGGCCACAAGCAGTATGTCGGCGTTAATCTCGATGGCGCGCAGGGCAGCGGCAGTATCAGTGGTCATATAGGGATTACCGGTACCGCCGGCAAAGATGACGACGCGGCCTTTTTCAAGGTGCCGTATGGCCCGACGGCGGATGTAAGGCTCAGCTACCGCCTGGACAGTTATCGCCGACTGCACCCGCGTGCTGACGCCGCGCTTCTCAAGGACGCTCTGAAGGGCAAGGGCATTGATAATGGTAGCCAGCATGCCGGCATAGTCAGCCGTCGCCCGGTCCATCTTACTGGTCTTGACGGTTGAGCCGCGCCAGAAGTTGCCTCCACCAACCACCGCCGCTACCTGGACATGCGACCTGATAACCCGCTCGATTTCCTCCGCCACCGTTTTGAGCACTGACCAATCAACACCAAAGCCCTTGTGACCGGCCAGGGCCTCTCCGCTCAGCTTGAGCAGGATGCGCTTATACTTGGCGTTAGCCACAGCTTTACATCAGGCGCCCAGTTCGAATCGGACGAATCTTGCTACCTTGGTGTTCTCGCCAAGCTTGGCGATAGTTTCAGTAATGATGTCCTTAATAGTCCTGGTCGGGTCTTTGACGAAAGGCTGGGACAGCAGACAATCCGTTTCCGGATTGAACTTGGTCCCATCTTTGTTCAGTTCAGTACCTTCCGGCACGTCCTCAACCGAAACATACTTCGGCGCCATGGCCGCCACCTGAAGTGCTAGGTCATGGGCAAGCGCGGCGAACTCGGGGGTCCGAGCCACAAAATCGGTCTCGCAGTTGACCTCAACAAGAACGCCTATCCTGGCGCCGGGATGCACGTAAGCCTCAATTAGCCCGGACTTGGTGGCCCGGGCCGACTTCTTCTCAGCAATTGCCACGCCCTTTTGTTTGAGCGCTTCGATGGCCTTGTTCATATCACCGCCAGCATCGGTGAGCACCTTCTTGCATTCCATGACGCCGGCCCCGGTTTTCTCCCGGAGTTCTTTTACCATTTCAGCGGTTATTTCCACCTAAGCCTCCTTGAAACTGACCGCCGGCGCGGACTCCTCGTCGTCCGGCATGGCACTGTAAACAGGCCTTGTCTGGACTTCAGCTTTCGCCTCTACCGGAGTTGTCCCCCCTGCCGATGCTTCCACAGTAACCGCTGGTTTACCCGACTCGAGTGCCGCTTTGCCCTCAAGCACCGCATCGGCGATACGTCCGGCCATCAGTTTGATAGCCTTGATAGCATCATCGTTGGACGGGATCGGGTAATCAATCAGGTCGGGATCGCAGTTGGTATCCGCCATCGCTACTACCGGCACGCCCATCTTACGTGCTTCGGTCAGGGCAATTTTTTCTACGGTTATATCGACGATGAACAGAGCTCCGGGGATGGTGGTCATCTCCTTAAAACCGCTCATCTGCCGGTTAAGTCGCTCGATTTCCTCTTCCAGTTTCCGTCTTTCCTTCTTTGGCAGGGAGTCGAACTCGCCCTTCTGTTTCCGGTCCTCCTGGCGTACCAGAAAATCAATCCGCGACTGGATGGTGGGGAAGTTGGTGAGCATGCCGCCAAGCCAGCGCTGATTGACATAAGGCATACCGCACCGTGTGGCCTCGGTCTGCACGGCTTCCTGGGCCTGCTTCTTGGTGCCAACAAACAGGATGTTCTTTCCGCTGGCAACCAGGTCCCGGACGAAGGTGCATGCTCTGTCCAGTAGAACCACAGTCTGCTCAAGGTCAATTATGTGAATCCCGTTGCGCTGGGTGAAGATGTAGCGCTTCATTTTGGGATGCCACCGGCTGGTCTGATGCCCGAAGTGAGCGCCGGCTTCAAGGAGTTGCTTGACGGTAATCGGCTCCACTAAATTGTAACCTCCACACTTGGCAAAATTGCGCCACAGTATACCACACGTCTATTCCTAACACAAACCGCTTTGGTTTAGAGACACTCACGCCACTCCAGAGCTCTCGTTTAAAGTATGTACCGGCTCAGGTCTTCATCCCTGACCAGCCGGGCAACACGGTCGTGGACGTAGACGGCGTCCACCACTACCTTTTCGCCTTTACGCTCCGAAGCCGTAAAGCTCAGGTCTTCGAGCACCTTCTCCATAACGGTACTCAGGCGGCGGGCACCGATGTTTTCAGTACGCTCGTTCATGAGAACGGCATAACGCGCTATTTCCCTGATACCGTCGGCGGTGAACTCGAGTTCCACGCCCTCGGCAGACATCAACGCCTGATACTGCTTTGTAAGGGCGTTAGCCGGCTCGGTCAGAATACGCTCCATATCTTCCTGAGCCAGCCGGGAAAGCTCGACCCTGATGGGCAGGCGTCCCTGAAGCTCGGCAATCAACTCGGACGGCTTGCTCTGATGAAAGGCACCGGCGGCGACATACAGGATATGGTCGGTCTTGACCGGTCCGAAGCGGGTCATCACCGTAGTGCCTTCAAGCAGCGGTAGTAGGTCGCGCTGGACGCCTTCACCTGATATATCGCGCCCGACTTCAACCTTAGGACCAACCAGCTTATCGAGCTCGTCAATGAATACGACACCGCTCTCCTCGGCATGGCGGATCGCCTCGTCAACCACAAGGTTCATGTCAAGGAGTTTGTTGGCCTCGGCGCGCTTCAGAATCCGCCGCGCTTCTTTTATAGAGACCTTCCGCTTCCTCCGGTGCGAACGGCGCTCGCGGTAGTCCATGTAGCCGTCAGCGTAGTCATCATAGTAACCGTAGTCAGCGGCAAAGCCGGCCTCGTAAGCATAGGCCTCGTCGCTGACTTCTATCTCGACCATCTGGTCATCCAGCTTGCTTGTTTGAAGAAGCTTGGACACCAGCCTGCGGTCAGGCCCGCGACGGCGGACGCCCTCGGCAGTCCCCGAACCGGCCGCGGCTATTCTGCTGCGGATGCACCGGGGTGTCACCGGTGCCAACTGCTGACACACGTAACTCACCAGCTTCTCGTTGGCCAGCTTTTCGGCCCTGGCCTCGACTTCCTTGAGCCGCCGCTCGTAGACACGCATAAAGCTGGCCTCGACCAGCTCGCCGATGATGGAGTCAACGTCGCGTCCGACGTAGCCGACCTCGGTGAACCTGGTAGCCTCAACCTTGACAAAGGGAGCGTCAAGCAGGCCGGCCACCCGACGGGCAATCTCAGTCTTGCCAACGCCAGTCGGGCCGATCATGAGGATATTTCTTGGAACAATCTCGCGGCGCATCTCTTCAGGCACCTTCTTACGCCGCTCGCGGGTGCAAAGCGCAATGGCGATTGCCTTCTTCGCCTCTTTCTGCCCCACGATATACTTATCAAGTTCCCGGACGACCATCGCCGGGGTAAGCTCAGTCATAACGCCTCCGGAATGACATCAACGCATCGGCATTACCCACCATATAGCACGGGCCTGTCGGGAGTCGTCAGGGATAAAGTGCAGGCGTAGCTTTGACTTGACAGCCGACGGCGGTTTCCGTGACAGAAAATTATACCCCTTTCCGGCGGCACGGGCAAAGACGGCTCGCCTTGCCAAACTGCTCGCACGCTAGCTAAGATATACCGCGGATAAGATGAAGGCAGACAAGGGCAGTGTGCTCGGACAGGCCCTGATGTTTTCCGGACTGGCCGGAGATGAGCTTGAAAAGCTCGCGCGGATGGCAGTGGAAAAGCACATCAAGGCCGGCGAGTATGCCTTCTGGGAAGGTGACGCTCCGGACTGGTTCTATGTAGTGGCCGCCGGCCGGATAAGAGTTATCAAACACTCCCCCTCCGGCAAAGACTTCATCATCGCCTTTTTCGGCCCCGGCGAGATGTTCGGCGAAGTGGCCGTTTTTCAGGACCGGCCCTATCCGGCCTCGGCCCAGGCCGCGGCCGACACCACGGTCATCGGCATCCGCAAGGCCGATTTCCTCGCCTTTCTGAGGAAGAACCCCGGTACCGCAATTTCGATTATCAGTGTTCTCGGCGGCCGCCTCCGTGAGGCCCAGGCCCGTATGAAAGATTTGGCCGCCGAAAGGGCGGAGCAGCGCCTGGCCTGGATTATCCTGATGCTTTACAACAAGCTGGGTGCCGCCTTACCCTTCACCCGCCACGATATCGCCAGCATGGCCGGCACCACCATCGAGACCGCCATACGTGTCCTGAGCCGTCTCAAGGAGAGCGGCATCATCAGGTCAAGCCGGGGCAGGATAACCGTGGCCCAGCCGGAGAGACTGAAGCTACTGGCCGAAGGACCGCCGGAGATTACTTCACAGCGGCCAGGATGACCGGAACAAAAAGAGCAGGGCACGAAATTCGTGCCCTGCCCAGGACCATCCCTTCCGGAGACTTTAGCGCTGCGGGCGTCCGGCGGCGGCAAGAATCTCGCCGATTCTCGGGGCCGGCTTGCCGACAGCCTTAGCCCTGGCCCGCTGGTGAAGCGCCACTCCAAGGGCCACCCAGATTAAGATTGGGGCCAGTGCACAGCCGACGACCACCAGACATATCTTACCGATTGTCCTGAAAACTCTCTTCGTCTTTTCCATTTTCTTCCTCCTTGCCTCTCTTCTACCTCCCCTTCACCTCACAGCCACATAATACCGTCCGGGTTTGAAGCTTCCATCGGCAATCAGGCCCGTTTCTTACCCGGCTTTACTGCCTGTTATTGGACTCAGTCTATCAGGGCAATCCCGACCTCCTGCCGGCCGACATGGGCGAAAAATGGCCTGTGCCACTCACCGCGTTTTTACCTAGCCCTTACTCAATAAACATGGCAAACCCGTGTTATAATCGAAAGCAGGAGGGGCTTATGGGCAAGATCCGCGTTGTTATTGCTGATGACCACGCCGTGGTTCGGCAAGGCACACGCAGTCTCCTGGAGCGCGAGGACGATATCGAAGTGGTCGGCGAAGCCAGAGACGGGGAGGAGGCGGTCAGGCTTATTCAACAGCTCAAGCCCGATGTCGCTATTGTCGATGTCTCTATGCCCAAACTCAATGGCGTTGAGGTAACGAAACTGGTCAAGCCGACGTGCCCATCCACATCCATTCTCATTCTTTCCGCCTACGACAACGACGAATACGTCTTCGCCCTGCTGGAAGCTGGAGCCGCGGGATACCTGCTGAAGGACGTAGACAGCCGTGAAGTGGTCGATGCCGTCAGACGCGTCCGCGCCGGAGAGTCGGTCCTGCACCCGATTGTCGCCCGCAAGGTAGTTTCGCGACTGGTGGCGCCAGGCAAGTCCGACGTCAAGGCCTCAGCCGACCTGAGTGACCGCGAAATTGAGGTTCTCAAGCTGGCCGCTCGCGGCTTGAGCAACAAAGAAATTGCCGACCGGCTCGTTATAAGCGTCCGCACCGTCCAGGGACACCTTGCCAGCATCTTCAACAAGCTGGGGGTGGGTTCACGCACCGAGGCGGTATTCCTGGCGGTGAAGAAGGGATGGCTATCGCTTGAAGAACTCCCCGAAACCTAGCCGTCTCCGGCAAGCGTTCGGTTCAAACAGAGAGGCCCTCGACCAGACACGGCGTCTGATGGTGCGGGCACTGCGCAACCGGCATACCTGGATCGCCGCCGCCATTACGGCCCTCCTCGTCATCGTCTACTACGACGAGTTCTTCCAGAACGTCTGGATTATCGGCCAGATCGGGTCGTTCCTCTCCTTCAGCCTGACACGGGCCACGCTCTGGCGCATTCTTTTCCTGGTACCGGTTATCTACGCCGCGGTCACCCTCGGCATAGGCGGTGGCCTGAGCATGCTCCTCCTGGTGACCATCGTAATGCTTCCCCGCATCTTCTCTATCTCCAGCGCCCAGGTAGAAGCCCTGTTCGAAACTATCGCTGTACTCATCGTTGGCATATTAGTCCTGCTTCTTCTGTGGATTCTCCATGTTGACCGTCAGCGGCTGGCCCACCTTGAGCGGACCCAGAACCAGCTCAACCTCCAGGTCAAACGGCTTGGCATGCTCCATGTAATCTCCGGCATCGTCAGCCAGTCGTTACAGCTCAACCGCTTGATGAGCGAAACCGTAGACAAACTCTGCCAACTGATGTCAATCGACGCTACCTGGATACACCTCTGGGAGCCATCCAGGGGCGAACTCACGCTGGCGGGCGCTCACGGACTTTCCCCGATGAACGACGCCGAACGGCGCGGTCTGGCCAACAGCCTGATGCCGATAATCACCCGTGCCGCCAGGGAGCCAACTGTCATCAAGAGCGTGCTAGCCGATCCGGTCTTCAAGACCACTGTCCTCCTGCGGGAAGGATTACAGACAGCAGTCCTGGTGCCGCTGCTGTCGCGCGGTGAGCCGGTGGGCTGTCTCTCGGTCGGCTCGCGGACCGAGCGTGAGTTCGCACCGGACGAGCTTGACCTCCTGCGGGCAATCGGTGACCAGATAAGCGTGGCTGTGGAAAACGCCCGCTCCTACGAGCGCGAACACCGTGCTGCTGAAGCCCTGCGCGAGTCCGAGCGAAGTTACCGCGAGCTTTTCGAAAATGCCAGCGACGCCATCTGGGTGCACGACCTGAATGGCACTATCATCGCCGCCAACCCCGCCATGGAGAAACTGACCGGATTTACCCGGGGTGAGCTTGTCGGAGGCAACATTTCCATCTTTCTCTCCGATGAAGGTCGGGAACAGGTAGAAAGGGAGGCACACCAAAAACTCCTGCGCGGCCAGTATGCTCCGCCGTACGAGCAGACACTGCTTCGACGGGACAGGACTGAAGTTACCGTCCGCATCGGTACCAGCCTCCTTCTCAAAGACCGGCGTCCCTGGGCCTTTCAGCATGTCGGGCATGATGTTACCGAGGAAAAACGGGTCCAGGAGAATCTACGGTACTACGTCCAGCAGGTAAGCCAGGCACAGGAGGCGGAACGGAAGCGCATCGCCCGCGAGTTGCATGATGAGACCGCCCAGGCCCTGGTAGCGGTAGCCCGCAACCTGGATGACCTGGCCAACGGCAACTCCAAGGTCACTGCCAATGATATCAAGGAGCAGGTGCGGAACATCCTTAAAGAAGTGCGCAACTTCAGCCAGCAATTGCGGCCATCGGTACTCGATGACCTCGGGCTGGTACCGGCCCTCAAATGGCTGGCTACTGACCTTACCAACAACTGGAACATCGCCGCCGAGGTGCAGGTCCAGGGCCAGCCGCGACAGCTTTCCAAGGAAGCCGAACTCGTCTTTTTCCGCATCGCCCAGGAGTCCATGACCAACGCCCGCCGCCACGCTAAGGCCAGCAAAGTCCAGGTAAAGCTGGAGTTCCGCGATAAATCGGTCAGGATGACGGTAAGTGACAACGGCACTGGCTTCGAAATACCTCAGCGCGTCAGCGATTTCGCCCGGATAGGTAAGCTCGGACTGGCCGGCATGCAGGAGCGCGCCAGGCTTATCGGAGGCACCTTCAGCATCCAGAGCACACCGGGCCTCGGAACCAGCGTCATTTTGGAATCTCCGACATAACCCCGCCACAACATCCACCGCAAACTCGATTTCTGCCATCATCTCACCGGCACTGGTACCTACGTGTTTTTACGGATGTTATATACTGGCCACCGGTCTATATTATGTACGAGTATCCACCAAACATTAGGTAATATGTCCTGTATGAAGCAGGCCAAACTGCCTATCGGCATAGCCAGCGAGATCAACTTGCCGTCCCTCATGTCGCGAGAAAGGAGCCAGCATGGAGCTTAGTCGAAGAGACTTCCTCAAGGCCTCCGGGGTTGGGATCGGCGGCCTTCTCATCTACAAGCCATTCAGTTCCGACACAGCAACTCCCTCCTCTGAATTCAGACCGGCGCCCCGGCTGCACAAGAGAATCGGAGAAACCTCCACTATCTGCGCCTACTGTGCTGGTGGCTGTGGAGTGCTGGTCGCCGCCGACAAGGACAAGCTCATCAGCATCGAGGGCTGGGCGGACCACCCGATAAACCGGGGAGGCCTCTGCACCAAAGCGCAGTCCCTGTTCCAGATACGGACTGTGGACGGCAAAGATAACCCCCGCCGCGTCACCAAGGTTCTCTACCGGGCGCCCGGTGCCGCTAACTGGGAGGAGAAAACGTGGGACTGGGCGCTCGACGAGATCGCCAAACGTATCAAGAAGACCCGCGATGCCAGCTTCATCGAGAAGGACGGCGCAGGCATCACTGTCAATCGTACTGAGACCATCGGCCATCTCGGCGGCTCGGCTCTGGACAATGAGGAGTGCTACCTCCTCGCCAAAATGAACAATGCCCTCGGCATTGTCTACAAGGACCACCAGGCCCGGATATGACATAGCCCCACAGTCGCCGGTCTGGCGGAAAGTTTCGGTCGCGGTGCCATGACCAACCACTGGACGGACATCGGCAACGCTGACGTCATCCTCATCATGGGCTCCAACGCCGCGGAGAACCACCCCATTTCGTTCCACTGGGTAACCGAGGCAATGAATAAGGGCGCTACGCTTATCCACGTTGATCCCCGGTACACACGGACGTCAGCCCGTGCTCATATATGGGCACCCATCCGCTCCGGCACCGATATCGCCTTCCTCGGCGGCATGATCAAGTACATCGTCGAGGATATCGAAAAGAACCCGCAGAACTATAATATGGAATACCTGCGGGAGTATACCAATGCCGGGTGGCTTATCAACCCCGGATTCGAATTCAAAGATGGCATATTCAGCGGTTACAACGCCAGCACTCGCACTTACGGCGACAAGTCAACCTGGCAGTACCAGCTCGACGAAAAGGGCATCCCCAAGCAGGACAAGACTCTTAAAGACCCCAACTGCGCCTTCCAGTTACTGAAAAAGCATTACTTCCGGTACGACCTGGATACCGTATCCCGCATTACCGGCACGCCCAAAGACCTGCTGCTCAAGGTCTACCAGACTTTTGCTTCCACCGGAAAGCCGGACCGCGCCGGCACCATCATGTATGCTATGGGCACCACCCAGCACACCGTCGGTTCCCAGAACGTACGCGCCTATTCGATCATCCAGACCCTTCTGGCCAATATCGGCATCGCCGGCGGCGGCATCAACGCCCTCCGCGGCGAGTCCAACGTCCAGGGCGCCACCGACTACTTCCTCTTCCATATCATGCCCGGCTACCTCCCTATGCCCACCACCGCTCACTCCGACCTGTCCAAATACCTGGCGGCTATCGTGCCATCCAATAAAGACCCCAGAAGCGGCAACTGGAAGCTCAACCAGCCCAAATACTTTATCAGCATGATGAAGGCCTGGTACGGTGATGCCGCAACCAGGGCCAACGACTTCGCCTACGAGTACCTGCCCAAGCTCCAGGCCGGCACCAATTACTCTTTCATGCCAATGTTCGAAGCCATGGACAGGGGCACTATCAAGGGTCTCCTTTGCTGGGGCGAGAACCCGGCTGTCGGCGGCCCAAACTCTAACGCCGAGCGGAAATCGCTGGACAAACTTGAGTGGCTGGTAGCCATCGATCTCTGGGAGACAGAAACGGCCGGTTTCTGGAAGCGCCCCGGTGTCGACCCGAGATCAATCAAGACCGAGGTCTTCATGCTCCCCGCCTGCGCCTCCTACGAGAAAGAGGGCAGTGTAACTAACAGCGGCCGCTGGGCGCAGTGGCGGTACAAGGCCATCGACCCGCCGGGAGACGCCAAGGACGACCTCTGGATTATCGTCCACTTGATGAACAGGCTACGAGCCCTGTACAGCAGGGAGGGCGGCCCCAACGCTGAGGCAATTACGAAGATGGCCTGGAACTACGGTGAGCACCCTGACCCGAAGCAGGTGGCCAAAGAAATTAATGGTTACGACCTGACTACCGGCAAGCTGATGGTCAATTTCATCAGTCTGCGAGATGACGGGACCACATCATGCGGTAACTGGCTCTACTCAGGGAGCTTCACCGAGGACGGCAACATGATGGCCCGCCGCGATAACAAAGATACCTCCGGCATCGGACTCTACTCCGGCTGGGCCTGGTCATGGCCGGTGAACCGGCGAATCATTTACAACCGCGCTTCGGTGGACCTGAACGGCAATCCGTTCGACCCCAAACGCGCCGTGGTTAGATGGGACCCGGTCAAAAAGGCATGGTCCGGCGATGTTGTTGACGGCTACGGCGCCAACGGCCCAACCGAAAGATACCCGTTTATCATGCAGCCGGAGGGTGTCGCCAGACTCTTCGGCATGGGCATGGCCGACGGTCCCTTCCCGGAGCATTACGAAGCCTGGGAATCCCCGGTCAAGAACATCATGTCCAGCACCCAGCTCAATCCGGCAGCGCGTCCCCTGCGTCCGCAGGAGCAGGGTACACCGGACAGATTCCCCTATATTGGAACTACTTACCGGGTCTCCGAGCACTGGCAGGCCGGAGCCATGACCCGTAACCTCCCCTGGCTGGCCGAGCTCTTCCCTGAAATGTTCGTGGAAATCGGCGAGGAGCTCGCCGCCGAGAAAGGCATCAAGAACGGCCAGAAGGTAATCGTTGAATCAGCCCGCGGCCAGGTGACCGCGGTGGCCATTGTCACCAAGCGCTTGATACCGCTTCAAGTGGACGGCAAAAAGGTACACCACGTGGGTCTGCCGTGGCACTGGGGCTACTCCGGAATCAGCACCGGCGACAGCGCCAATCTGCTGACTCCATATATCGGCGACCCCAACACGATGATGCCCGAATTCAAGACCTTCCTCGTAAACATAAGGAGGGCCTAGTCATGGCTGAAAAAGCGATTCTCTTCGATACCACCAGGTGCATGGCCTGCCGTGCCTGCCAGGTCGCCTGTCACCAGTGGAACGACCTGCCCGCTGAAGCAACCACCAACCACGGTACGTACGAGAACCCGCCCGACCTTTCCCCGACCTGCTGGATCAAAATCAGATTCAACGAAGTCCCCAAAGCTAATGGGGGCGTGGACTGGGTTTTTACACGACAGTCCTGCATGCACTGCACCGATGCGGCCTGCGTCGAGGTCTGTCCGACCGGTGCCCTGTACCATGCCCAGGATGGATACGTTGCCTACAACGAAGACCTGTGCAGCGGCTGCGGTTACTGTGTCGAGTTCTGCCCTTTCTCTGTACCAAGGTCACAGGGAAGCACCATCACCGGCATCCGCAAGATGAAAAAGTGCCTCTTCTGCGCCGACCGGGTCGCCGAGGGCAACCAGCCGGCCTGCGTCAAGACCTGCCCGCCGGGCGCCCTGACCTTCGGCAACCGCGATGACCTAGTCATCGCCGGCAAGCAGAGGGTAAAGGCGATTCAGACAACCTATCCCAGCGCCTATCTTTACGGTGAAAAGGAGCTGGGGGGCCTGCACGTCCTTTACATCCTGACCTACCCACCGGAAGTGCATGGCCTGCCCTCAAAGCCGGAAGTACCGCTCTCCGCTAGGGTCTGGAAGAACGCTCTCCAGCCTCTCGGCTGGGGGCTGGTGGGCCTGACTATCGCCGGGCTCGGTCTTAACTACATCGTAGCACGGGCCACTATTAACGCCGAACGCGAACGTGTCACCCGCTGGATGTGCCCGACCTGCGGCTACATCCGCCAGGGCGATGAACCGCCGGACCGGTGCCCTGTTTCCGGCGACCCCGGCAAAAAGTTCACCAGGATGGAGGAATAGCATGGCAGGCGATGAACTGGTCCTCAAATACCGCGTTGCAGAGAGGGTCCTCCACTGGATCCATGCCTTTGCCTTCGTTATCCTGCTCATCACCGGCATTTTCCTCTTCTTCCCGCCGGCCGGTTTCCTGGCCCAGGACTCCTGGAGCCGGGTGGCCCACCGGTTGGCCGCCATCATTTTCGTCGCCGCGCCGGTCATCACCCTTTTCGTAAGCTGGCGTGCTTCCTGGAAGGCTATCTTCGAGGCTCTCGACTGGAGCCTGTACGACCTCGGCTGGGTACTTGCCTTTCCTCGCTACTACTTCCTCAGTGACGAAGCCGCCATGCCGCCCCAGGACCGGTTTAACACCGGACAGAAGGCGTGGTACCTCATGGTCCTGATGTTCAGCCCCCTCTTCGTTATCACCGGCGGTCTGATGTGGTTCGGCAAGGATGCCCTGCCAACGTGGGTCTTCCAGTGGAGCATCTACATCCACGACATCGTCTTCATGGTCACCATCTGCATGTTCCTGGTCCACGTTTACCTGAGCGTCCTGCATCCCCTGATGCGCAAAGAAGGCGGCAGCTTCCGCCAGATGGTCGATGGCAAAATGACCATTCCTTATGCCAGGGGACACCACGGCAAATGGTTCGAACGCGTTTACGGGAGCCAGAAAGCGCCGACCAAGTGACTCCAGCTACCGACGAACAAATATTGAAGCGACTGGAGGAAGCAGAACAAAAGGACGGGGCATTACCAAAGCCTCTGCAGTTCTTCCGCGAACTGGTGCGCGCCCGCTCCGAAGTCAAAAAGCGGATTAGCGCACCGGAGGTGGCTGCCAGCATTCTTGAAGCCGGGAAACGGCTGGATTCAGGGAGACCGCTCCTGACCTTCGCTGACCTTGATATTGATTGGAGGCAGGTCCGCACTTTGTACCGACAGGTGGCGGACCTGCTTGCTAAGTACGCCGATGTTTTCGAAAAAGCTCCCTCCGTACAAAATGAACCCTCCCTCGTCGACCTCGTTGAGGCGGCACGGAGCTGGTTCGAGGGCAATACACCGTCTTCCGACTCCGAAATCAACCCGGTATTGCTCGGCGTCGCCATACATCCGTTCCTCGCCGCCCGCCGTGAAGCTCTGGCCGGATACGTAAACCAGGAGCACTGGCTCCGCGGCTACTGCCCAGTCTGCGGCGGCAACCCGGACTTCGCCTACCTTCAACCCGACCGCGGAGAACGCTGGCTCGTCTGTTCACGGTGCGACATGGAGTGGGCCTTCAAGCGGCTTGAATGCCCCTGCTGCGGTAACCAGGACGAGAAGGCACTCGCCTTCTACACCGATGACTCCGGTCGCTACCGCCTTTACGTTTGCGAGAACTGCCGGCACTATCTCAAAGCGGTCGACCTCCGGAAACCGCCGCCGGACGTAATCATCCCCATTGAGCGCGTACTGACCGCCAGCGTCGATGTCCAGGCCCGCGACGACGGGTACCTTCCCTGCGCTGGTTGCCAGCGCGAGTTATGGTCAGCCGAAGTCGCCTTAACACCTCCAGACGGCAACCAGTCTGAGTAGCTATTAGTATTAGATTCAGGATATAATCTCCCACAGGAGGGAACCATGCCATTCCGTATTGGACCATGGGAAATCGGTCTCTTACTCCTGATAATCCTCATTATCTTTGGCGTCGGCAAACTACCCCAGGTCGGCGGAGCTATCGGCAAGAGCATACGCGAGTTCCGCAAGGCCCACAGAGGCGACGATGAGGACGCCTCCGGTGCTGAACGCAAAGAATCCAGGGAGTCCTCGAAATAGTCCGGCGACTAGAGTGGCTGTAAGGTGAGGTCAGCCTGATGGACTTCTTCGGTATGGGTACCGGCGAGATACTCCTTATCCTCGTCGTGGCCCTGGTCCTCTGGGGGCCGGGACGGCTGGTGGAAATCAGCCGCACCATCGGCCGCACCATGCATAACCTGAGAAAGTCGACCGTGGATTTCACCTCCCAGATAACCAGAGAACTCGAAGACCGGGAAAAGAAGCCGCCGTCGAAATAAGCGGTCTCCCACCAGTCCCACACATCCCGATGAGTAACGATAAGAAACTGACCGTTCTCGCCCATCTCGATGAGCTTCGGCGGAGATTGACCAGAAGCGTCATTGCTGTAGCCGTAGCCACAGCTATCGCCTTCGCCTTCGCCAACTACATCTTCTACCTCCTCAAGCTTCCTGCCGGCAACGTTGAGCTTGTCTTCATTGAAATGACCGAGATGATAAGCACCTATATGAAAGTCTGTCTCGCCGCCGGCATCGCCATCTCTATGCCCTATCTCATCTACCAGTTCTTCGCCTTCGTGGCTCCGGCTCTGACCCGCAAGGAAAAAAGGTACGTTTATATCATCCTGCCATGGGTAACTTTCATGTTTCTGGGAGGGATGGCCTTCGCCTATTTCGTCCTGCTTCCGCCGGCCCTGAATATCCTGCTGACCTTCGGCGAGGGCATCGCCACACCGCAGATAAGAATCGGCAACTACATCTCATTGGTGACACGGATACTGCTCATAACCGGTCTTATATTCGAACTGCCGGTGGTGACCACCTTCCTGGCCCGTCTCGGTGTGCTTTCGCCAAAGTGGCTGGCCGGCAAACGCAAGGCCGCCATCTTACTGTCATTTGTCGTCGCCGCCATCGTCACCCCCACCGTGGACCCTGTCAACCAGACGCTCGTCGCCGGTACTTTGATTATCTTGTTCGAAATGAGTATCTGGCTGGCCAGAGTATTCCAGCGCAGGGAAGCACCCCGGATAGCCACCGCCGGGGCTTCCGAAAACTGACGGAGAGAGGGTACTGGCTCTCCATTACTGCGTCCCGGACGTGGCTTTGATGAAGAGCCTCTGCCAGGCGGTGTACAGATGCGACCGAATGGACCCTGAGGAGGCACTGGTCACCGCCGCCCGGGCCAACCGTATTGCCGCAGAAGCCGCCGCGGCGACTCCGGCGACGCGCATCAGCAGCATCATCGAGAAGTTCCCGGTGGTGCTGACCCGGCGCCTCAAGCTGACACCTGCCAGTACTAATTGAGAGGAACCATGAAAAATGATAGAAGTTGATGCCCGCGGCTTTTCCTGCCCGGTGCCGGTCATGAAGACCGGTGAGGATGGCTACAGACTGACACTAACGCCGTAATTGAACTGTCAGACAGCTTCGACTAGAATTGTCGAGGCCGTTGAGGGAGCGCCTGGGTCCCGGTGGGCTTCGCGGACTTCAAATCCGTCGGGAGGCATTTCTGATGTCTCCGGTGGGTTCGACTCCCATGCGCTCCCGCCACTTACTGCTCGAGATACCTCCGAACCCGCCGAACACTTCAGAGGTAAAGCGCCAGCCTCAAAGTGCCGCTTCAGCGCTGACTTCAGGTATGGCCAATTCCTGAAGCTATCAGGCCAAAGGCCCCATCGGCGGGCGGGCAAGGGGAATACCCCAGCCGGGCCTCTCGGGCCCCGGCGACTCCGAAACCTCTTTCGGAGCACCCGGCAGCTCCTCCTCTCCCTGCGGCGACGGCTCTGCCGGCGGTTCCGCAGTTGAAACCCCCTGCGGTTGCTGAGACATCGCAGACTCCTGCTCGGCCTCTTCGGCATTGACGGCCGGAGACTCAAGCCGTAGCGGTTCAGCAACGCCTACCAGTTCCATCTTTACCGGTGCCGGTGCAATGACCGGCGCCCTGGACACTTCGGGAACGGAGAGCAGTTCTACCGCCGGCGTTGTGACTGCCGGTATGCCGCTGCCGGCAACGCCGGCCGTCTCCGATGGTTGGGCCGCCGGTTGAGACGGCGGCTCCGAACGCACCATCTCGGGAATAGAAGCTTCGCCGGCCGGACGGGCCTCGGATGTCCCCTCGGCGGCCGCGGTTTCCGTCCCTGCCGTCTGCCGGGACACTGCTTCCGATACCGGCGCCCGAGAGGGCTCAGCGGACTGTACCGGCGGCGCCTCCTCCTGTTCCGGCGAGGCCAGATGGTCTTCCGTCACCGCCGAAACGGGAGGCTGGACCGGCCGCTCCGCGAGCGCCATGGCCACCTCGGCCATAGTGCGGCCGATACTTCGGGCTATGACCATGGCCAACACGGCGGCCACAACTGCGGCGCACAGAATTGCCACCAGGGCCAGCCGCCACAGTTCGGCGACTGCATTGTTGATGTGCGTTTCAGGAGCGGCGATGCCGTAAAACCACCGCTTCTTCTCCAGTGGCGCGATGGAGACCTGCAAAGGGCCGGAGCCTGGCGGGGAGACCTCCACGTTAGGGTCGGCCCTGCGGTTGCGTAGAAGCGATTGCGACCTTTCCATCACTCCCGGCCAGGCTGAAACAGCCTCGATGATTTCGCGGGTCCCCGGTCCGAAGCGCGCGATGGCTATCAACCGGTCAGCCACGTTTTGCGGTAGCGGTGCCAGAGGGCGGAAGCGCAGGCCGGTATCGGATGGCTGGCTCAGCCGGATACCGTACTCGTCCCACAGGACTCCAAACTCACCATGGCCGGCAAAACCGCTGTCCGCCTTTACCATAGCGTCAATAGCGTCCAGGGTAACGCGGCCGATGACCGTTCCGAAGGGCGCCGCGGCGGGGCCGACAGGCACCGAGAAATAGATGTACACCTGACCGTCGCCGGGGTCATACACCGGCCCGTCAATGGTAGTAAGCCCGCCGATGGCCCAGATGAAGACCGGATTACTCTCAAAGCTGACCCCCAGAAGTCGCGGGGCACTGGCCGCCACCGCCTTTCCGGAACGGTCGGTAATCACTACCGCTTCGTAGCCGTTGTCCGCAGTCAGTCGGACGAGGGCGATTTCGACATCGGCATTTCCCCGCCCCGCCTCCGGCTGCGAAGCAAGCGCGACGACCAGCGGCAAAGACGCTGTTTCCTTAAGCCGGCCGCTCAGGCCGGCCAGGTATGCGTCCAGTGCCCTGGCGGTAGCCTCCGCCCGGTAGAGGTCGCGCTGTTGAAGGTCAGACAGCAGTTGTGCACGCAGGTAAGCACTGCTGACAGCGGCCACAATCAATACAGTCAGTATCGTAACCAGCACAAATGCAGTGACGAGCCTGGCCGTCAGCGGCCACTCACCCCATCTGCGGATTCTCAAAGCTGAATTAACTCCATATCAATTCTCCCGGGCCAGCCCCCGAAGGCAGAAAAGACCCGGGGAAAACTATACATTCAATGCCGCCACTACCGCAAATGCCAGCAAGATACCCTGCCGGACTCTCGCCGGCGCCCCGCGTTATATTGACGCCAAAAAAGCCTGCCTTTGCAGCGGCGCAGCCGTGCCTGTTGTAGTTGTGCCTTTGAAGCCAATCTGATAGCATGAAGGGTTGTCCCCGGCCACCGAATACGGTGGCCTGAGCAGGACCAGGAAACTGTGAAGAATCCTTATCGGACACTTGGTGTCGGCCTTGTGGCCGCCGGCGCATTGTTTGCCCCGGTGGCCTACTTTGTCATCAACTCGGCCCCGCTGACCGCGATGGCCATAGTGTCGCTTCTGGTCGGCTTTACCTGCATCGCCCTTGCCAGCACCCGTCCCTACATCTCACCCGAAGCCTCGCTCGTTTTGCTTCAGACAGGCATGGAAAACATCGCCGCCCTGCTGGAGGAGCTGGCCCTGCGTAACAAAGCCATATACGTACCGTCGTCCATGGGCGATGGCAAACCCAAAGCCATAATACCGCTGGCTGACGGAGCAACGCCGGTACTCAAAAACAGGGTACCGGGAAGGCTGGTCGTGAGGTATGGCAGCCGTCCGGATGAGGTCGGCATCGCAGTGACCACACCCGGCGGCGCCAGCCTCCCGCTACTTCGAAACTCGCTCGGTCCCGGCGACAGCCAGATTGAGTCGGCCCTTTCTTACCTGCTGGTCGGCGTACTGGACCTGGCCACCGGGGTTACAGTTACCAGTCAAAACGGGCAGTTAAATATCGATATCCGCGACCCCCGACTGCACTGGGAGAACATCTGGTACTACCGTTCCCTGGGCAGTCCTATCGCCTCCATGGCCGCCGCGGTCACCTGTGAGGCCCTTGGGAAGCCGGTCAGGATAAAAGGCGAAGCCGTAAATAACAGGCAGGCACGGGTGGAGATAGAGGTGATCGATTGAGGATATATAACAAATATGTGCTGTCTTTGCTCCTCAGCCTGGGGATAAGCAACGTGGCGCTTGCCGCCGCAGGACAGAGGGCGCTTGATGTCTACATCGTCCTCAATACCGTTGTTTACCTTGTCATATCGCTGGTCTATGTCTATTTGAACCCGCGGGCGAGGAGTCTTCTCAGCACCATCGGTTTTGTCCTCATCGGCGCCTTTCTTGTCATCGCCGGCATGAAGGCGGCGGAGGTGCTTGGCCGGTGAAGACGCCCGCCCGCCGCGCTATCGCCATGGTGGTTCTTATCGCCGCTCTGCTGGTTATTCCGGCACTGCCGGCCATGGCTGCTGAGCCGCACCAGGACCCGGCGGCCGTCCCGGTGCTATTCAGCCCGGTGTCACTGCTTCAATACTATTCCGAGACCCAGGACTATCTTTTGCGCAGAGATGCGCCGGCAGTTGCGGCAAGGCTGGAAAAGATACCTTTTGCCAATATACCTGCGGTATATGAAGAACCAATCAGCAGCCTGAACCGCAGCGAGGTCGAGCTTGTCTCCATTCTGGTCAGGACAGATGATGAGCTCCGCAACCTCGATGCGCTGGTGAGTCAGTACCGCTATGATGAGGCCATCAGTCTGTATCAGGAGCTCCTGGCGGAGATTGCCCGGGGAGCGGTGCTTGTAAACAGAATCCGGCAGGATGTTGGGCGCATTGGCCTGCTGGCCGGGGTGCGAACAGTTGCCGAGGAATCGCGTCTCGCGGTTACCTACCGGGAACTGACGGCCAAAGTAGATAAGAAACAAGAGGTCCTCAACCGGAGTCTCCTTGTGGCCGGCCAGTATGCTGAGCTCAAACCCCGGAGGCAGACCACCGTCACCCTGCGGATCGACCCGCTCACAGCCTTCGTTGGCGACACAGTTGATTTCAGCGGCTCTCTCACCGCGGGCGAGGACCGCCTGAGCAACCGGCAGATTAACATCCTGTTGAACGGGACACCGTATGTTTCGGTTTTTACCGATGAAAGCGGCAACTACAACGGGACACTGCAGGTCCCCTATGAGTATATCCCCTACCTGAACCTGGAGGCGCTTTATGTTCCGGAGGGCGACGACCGCGGTATTTATCGGGCGGCAAAAAGCCCCGCAGTAAGATTGCGCGTCCTTTTCTACTCGGCCGTTCTCACCCTTAAACTCCCCGATAAGGCCCACCCGGGCCGGGATATGTCCGTAGAAGGCGTGTTTAAATATGTTGATGCTCCGGTACCGGATGCGAGAACCCTGGAGATATACTTCGACGATAACCTGATAGGCCGCACCGAAGTCGGACAGGACTTCGCCGTTAAAGTAACACCTCCGGTAGATGCCCAATTAGGCAAACATACGGTTGCGGTCCTGGCGCCTCCCGCCGGACGCTATGCTCCGGTCAGGGCCGGCGGCTATGTTGATATCGTCCGCGCCACGCCGGTCATACGTCTGGACATACCGGCGGCGGCCTTCTTCCCGGGCGTGGTACACATAGGCGGTCAGGTCCTCTCCGACCTCGGCCCTGCCGCCGGCGCCGGGGTCAGCATCACTATCGGTGAGTCATTGTCCCAGGACACAACATCTCCCGACGGGAGTTTCAATCTACGTTTTGGCCGGGGTCCGGGGCTTGAACTGCTGGGTTCGCAGACGGTAAAGGTGGCGGTTACGCCGGTAGAGCCCTGGCATTCCACAGCTTCGGCCACCGGCAACATCATTGTCGTCAACTGGCTGAACCTGGCCGGCATTATTGGGCTGATAGCGGTGCTGGGTGTGGCCCTGCGCCGCAGGCTGAGAGGGTTTGTTCTGAACCGTCCGCAATTCGCCGGACGCCGGGCGGTCCCTCCAATGCCGACCACGCCACCGGCAATCATAGTCGAGGAGACAAAGAATGCGGCGGAACACCCACCCCACCGGCTTATCACCTGGTACCGGAGAACCGTCGCCATCATTCAAAGGGTCATCGGCGTCGCCTACACCCCCCAGCAGACAATGCGCGAGTACCTCGCCTTAGTATTGCCTAGACTGGGGCCGGCCGGCAGCATCTTTGCCGAACTTACCTACAAGGTCGAAAGACTGCTCTACTCGAGCTGGGAGCCGACGGCTGAAGAGTCATCCAGACTGGACGGCATTGCCCGGCAGTTAGAGGGGCATCTGGGGAATTCCTCGTGAAGTCATATATTGCCAACAATGCAGGGCCGCGTATTTTTGAGCCCGGCGGCGAAGGGCCCGGCGTCGACCGGGCAACAGTCCTGCTGGCGGTTGTGCTGACCGTCGCCGTTATTTCCCTGGCCTGCGTGTCTTTTATGCCTTCAATCAGCGACTTCGCGTTCAGCAACACGCTCTGGAACGGGCTGGCCAGCTTCTCTGAAGAGTGTTCTTCCGTCAATCTCGAAAGTACCGCGGGACTGCCCGGGGAGACGGCCAAGACCCTGGTCCTCATACCGCAATTGCCCCTTTCACCGGCGGAACTGTCGGAACTGAAGGATTTTGCCGCCGGCGGCGGCACCCTGGCTATCGTAGATGACTACGGGCACGGCAACCAGGTGCTGGAATATCTCGGGCTGGCAGCGCGGTTCAGTCAGCTGACCCTTATGGACCCCTTTTTCTGTTACAAGAACCCGGCCCTGCCGCGGATAACCGACTTCAGCCCGGAGGTCGCCGAATACGGCGTCACGTCAATCGTGCTGAACAACGCCACCACGCTGACCGGAGTAAGCCCCGGGGATGTCCTTGCCTGGTCTTCAGCCGAAAGCTTCCTCACGGCAGGGCAGAATCCGGCGTCCACCCCGACCGCCAGCGGCCCCTTCCCCGTAGCCGCCCGGATTAAGTTCGGCAGTGGAGAAGTCGTTCTGCTGTCTGACCCGAGCATTTTCATCAACAGCATGCTGAAGCTGGAAGACAACCGGCTCTTCCTGGAGTATTTATTGGTGAAAGCCGGGGAGGGCGGTAAAATACAGATCAGTGAAACTCACCTCGATAGAGGTGCTATGGACTATGCCAAGCGGGGGCTGGCCAGAGTGCAGGAAGCATTCCGGCAGCCCGTGGTTGCCGCGGTGTTCCTGGCGGTAATCTTCGCCATCGTCTTTTATTTCTCATTCCGGACTAAAAATGGCAATGCCTGAACAGCCAAGGAGGCCACTTTGATTGAGACGACACGAGTAACCGAACTAAGCCGGCGGTTGATGGGCGGGATGTCGGAGATAATCATCGGCCGTGATGACCTGAAGCGCCTGCTCCTGATTGCGCTCCTGTCCGGCGGCCACGTGCTTATCGAGGGTTTCCCGGGCACCGGCAAGACCAAGCTGGGCAAGACCTTCGCCCAGCTTATCGGCGGCACCTTCAAACGCGTCCAGTGTGTGCCGGACATGCTTCCGGCCGATATCACCGGCTTCTACCTGTACTCGCTTCAGGGACAGCGCACCCTGGTTGAAGGGCCGATTTTCGCCAATGTCCTGCTGGTCGATGAGCTTAACCGCGCCACTCCCCGGACGCAGGCCGCCCTGCTTGAGGCGATGCAGGAGCACCAGGTGACCATCGAACGCGACACCTTCCCTTTGCCCAAGGTCTTTATCGTCATTGCCACCCAGCAGGAGACCGGCGCCGAGGGCACCTACCCGCTGACCAACGTCCAGGCCGACCGCTTCCTTCTGCGCAGTCTCAGCCGTATCTCTTCCAAAGTTGAAGAGACGGAAATAGTTGCCAACATCGACCGCATCGAAGAGCCTCTTATCGAGCCGGTAACTTCGATTGAAGAAATATTGGCCATAAGGGAACTGGCCAAGACGGTATATGTCTCTCCACATATAGTCGGGTACATAACATCGCTCACCGAAGCGCTGCGGATGGACCCTGACACCGGCAATCCGCCGGGCACCCGCGCCGCCATCGCCCTGTTCAAATGCAGTCGGGTGGTTGCCCTGCTCGACGGGCGAGAATTCGTCATCCCCGATGATGTCAAGAGCATTTTTGTTTCGGCGCTCGAGCACCGGATAACCGTCAAACCCGAAGCCGAAATGGACGGGGTAACTCCCCGGATGCTTTTGGACCGGACGCTGGAGAAAGTGCCGGTGCCGAAGTAGCGCTAAATGATGCTGTTATTATCCCGTCCTGCCCGATGGGCTTTCCGCATTTATGCCCTGCTTCTGGTGCTGGCGGCGGCTTTCCTGTCGCCCCCGGGGTCCGCTTTTGTTCCGCTGGCCTTGCTCGGCTTCCACATTTACCTCCTCATATCCAGGCACGACCCGCCCCGGTGGGCCAGAATCAGGCTTGCCGCCGATTACTTTACCCTCTTCGCCGCCGCCGTATTCTTAGAATCAAGAGCCGGGCTCTGGGCAGTCTTAACGTCCATACCGCTGCTCGGGGCTGTATCCGGAGGCCTGGCAGATGTGGTCAAATTCACCAGCCCTGCCCCGCAATCCCGCCAGTTCACCCGCCGGCCTTCGAATATCACAATGACCATGGGTATCACCGCTGTCGCCGTGCTGGTCTTTTCTGCGATTCTCGGCAGCCAGGTCATGGTCCTGTCAGGCGCAGTCGTCCTGATCTACCTTGCCCTGTCTGCCTGGTTTCAGGCGAGAAGCCTGCCGCTTATTCCTATCGAAACTGATGCAGTGCGGCTCCGCCTGCTGGCCGGCTCAACGACCACCGTCGCGGTCAAAGTCGCCCTGCGGTCAAAATACGTTGGTAAGCTTGGTTTCTCTTCACCGCATGACTGGGTCAAAGTGGAACCGACCGAAGTCGTCCCGCAGGCCGGTCAGGGATTCACCCTGCAGTTGTCAGTTACGCCGCCTCTGGCCGGGCCTTCTCGGGTGGAACTAACCGGCGCAGTCACCGACTCGCTCGGGCTTCTCGCCCACACCTGCCGGTTCACGCCTGTCGCCCTCGAGGTAATACCCCGTGCCCGATACGCCGCGTGGTTTGCCCGCCAGTACGCCACAGGCACCCGGCGCGGTGTGCTTCCTCTGCTGGCTTCAATCAGCTCTTCCCGGGGAGTGGTTACCAGCCCCACCGGTATTGAATACTACGGAAGCCGGCTCTACCAGCCCGGCGACAGCGTGAGGATGGTTGACTGGAAGCATTCCATCAAGCTCGCCCGCCTGGTTTCCAAAGAGTTCAGCGAGCTCAGGGGGGAAAAGGCGCTCCTGCTGGTAAATCTGGTAGCCGCCGACGCCGAGGAAGCCGACCGGCTTGCTTACAATATCATTGCCGCCGGGCTTTCGCTGGCACACGATAAAATACCGGCCGCCGTTGCCGCTTACGACCACGAGCAGGTGCGGCTGACTACCGGCTTACTGACACCCGAGGCCCTGCTTGCCAGAACGCTCCAGCTGTCCCAGCAGGTCATCGTCTCCCCCAAACCCGATAAATACCTCGGGCCGGTTGATGTCATGCAACTGAGGTCCACCATCTCACGCCTGCATCAGGCCGGGACCGGACCGGCCCGGTCGCTGGCCGATTTGCTCGACGTTGAATTCCAGAGCCTGAGGAATAGCGCCAGACAGAGCCCGGTCTCCTCGGCGCTTATTCAGGCATTAAGCACCGTGGGGCGGCAATGCAATATTGTGATAATGTCCGGAAGGAACCACGATGCCGAAGCGCTGGCCTTCAACACCTTTGAACTGCGCCGGCGCGGTTGCGGCGTTATTGAAATCCAGACGGCAGGCAGCCGACAGGCCGCCGTGCCCTGACGCAAAAACGGGGAGCTTACACACTGCGGGTCAGCGCGGGTTAACGTATATTCTCAGATAAAGCGTGGTGTAGGGCTCGCTCTGCTCAGTCTTGAAGAGCAAGAACTCCAGCTTCTGGTTGTCCCCGAGTGTGTCCGGTACATATTTTACTTTTAGCTCACGTTTCTCCCCGGAGGCCAGTACTACCGGTCCGATTTCATCTTTCTGCACGCCATCCAGCCTGATTTCAATCCGGTAGCTGTTTTCCTGCCGCTCACGGTTAGCAATGCCCAGGACCAGCTCGTACTCCCTGCCCAGTGCCATCTGCCTGGTATATTTCTCGGCCATACCCGTGGGGTTGAGAAGATAGAACTCGGTGAAGGCATCACCCGGCTTTGGTCGGGCCGATACGTAAACCGAAGCCCCCAGCGCCAGAACAACACTCACGGCGAGGGCCAGCATCAGCGCCCGGTCGACGCCGGCGGCCTTCCGCCACCATGATAGACTGACGGCGAACTCTGGTGCCGTTTGGCCGCCATCGGCCAGTCTGCGGCGGCGCAGGCCGGCCACAATGGATATGACCACCGTGAAAACCAACACAGAAACCGATGTCGAGGTTATGGTGATTCCCCACGAGGTGTAGTTCAGGAAGAGGCCGATAAGGATAACGGCGGCGGTGCTTGCCCCGATGCTTAAAGCTATCCGCTCTGTCCGACCGGGGCCTGTCCTTTTCGGGAACAGGGCGGCGGTCAAGACATACCCGGGAAAGAAAAAAACCGCCGGTATGCCAAGAATGACGCGCAAAGCGGTCACCTGGCTTATAGAAACCAGCACCGCCAGCACGCCGACAAGCGCATCAATTACCAGCAGGTCGTTATAACGCTTCAACAGACGCTGTGCCCACTCAGACTGTCAACAGTGGCGTATGCTTTACCGCAGGCATTTCATTAAAGTATACTACATACCACGGTCAGGCTGGAGTGCTTGAGGCAGGAATCAAGTGCCGTACCGGCCTGGCTCGATTTTATGAGTACGATGAAAGCGCTGGTGCTGTCGGGCGGCCGGGGCACCCGTCTCCGCCCCCTCACCACCACCACTCCGAAACAGCTCCTTCCGGTGGCCAACAGGCCTATCCTTGGCTACGTCATCGACCAGGTCACCGAAGCCGGCATTGCTGACATCGGCATTATCATTTCCCCGGAAACCGGCCATATCATCAGGTCAGAAATCGGGGATGGCTCGAGATGGGGCACCAGATTCACTTACATCGAGCAGGACCGGCCGCTAGGTATCGCCCATGCCATCAAGACCGCCCGGGGGTTTCTTGGCGATTCGCCTTTCCTGATGTTCCTCGGCGACAACCTCATCCAGGGCGGCGTTAAAGACCTTGTTGATGAGTTCCGGCGGACACGGCCGGAAGCCCTGATTCTTCTGAAAGAAGTGCCTGACCCGCGCATGTTTGGCGTTGCCGAACTGGATGAGCACGGCAACATTGTCAGGCTTGCTGAGAAACCGAGGGAGCCCCGGAGCAACCTCGCCGTTCCCGGCGTTTATCTCTTCTCGTCCGAAGTGCACAACGCCGTCAACGGCATCCAGCCTTCGCGGCGCGGGGAGCTTGAGATAACGGACACCATCCAGAGGCTGATTGATTCCGGCAAAGTGGTAAAGAGCCGCATTCTTAAAGGCTGGTGGCTTGACACCGGCAAGAAAGACGACCTGCTGGAAGCCAACCGCGTGGTACTTGATGAGTATATGAGACTTGACGTCAAAGGCGAAGTTGACGGCGCCAGCCAGCTTATGGGCAGGGTTGAAGTAAGGTCCGGGGCCAAAGTTGAAAACAGTCTGGTCCGCGGCCCCGTTTCCATTGCTGAGGGCTGCCGGATTAGAAACTCTTTTATCGGTCCGTTTACCAGCATCGGTCCCGGGACCGTAGTCGAGGACTCATCGGTTGAGCATTCCGTGACCATGCGGGACTGCCGGATAGTTGGAATCGACCGCATGGCGGACAGCGTTCTGGGCAACGGCGCCGGCGCCCTGAGGAAAGCCAAGAATAACTTCAATGCCCTGAGGCTTTTTCTGGGTGACGAATCCGTCGTTGAATTCTAACTGGCTCGAAGAAAGGACTCTGGACTATGAAGGAACATTCTCTGCCGGGCGTCAGGACGCAGGAAGTCAATATTATCCCCGATGAGCGCGGCTTCTTCGCCGAGGGCTTCCGGCAGGACTGGAAGGACCTGTTCGACGAGCCGGTTGTCCAGGCGAACCTGAGTTTCAGCTACCCGGGTGTGGTCCGCGCCTGGCACCGGCACCTGCGCGGCCAGGTAGACACCTTCCTGGTGCTCAGGGGGGCCATGAAAATCTGCGCCTTTGATGACAGGACCGGAAAACTGGCCGAGGTAGTTGCCAGCGGGGAAAAGCCGACCCTTGTCCGCATTCCGGGCCACTACTGGCACGGGACAAAGACCGTAAGCTCAGAGCCTTCGCTGACGGTGTATTTTGTCAACCGGCTCTACGATTACAGGAATCCTGACGAAGAGCGGCGCCCCTGGAACGACCCCTCGCTGGTACCGCTGGAAATAAACGGCAACAGGAACGATCCGCGGGCCGGCCGGCCATGGGACTGGTTCTACCCGCCCCACAAGTAAACCAACACACCGGAGTGAATGAATGAGACTGCTGGTAACTGGCGGTGCTGGCTTTATCGGTAGCAATTTCATCATCTACGCCTTGGATACTCACAAGGACTGGGAAATAACGAACCTGGACAAATTGACATACGCGGGTAACCTTAATAGCCTGGACGCCGTAAGGGACACTTCCAGATATAGCTTTGTCCGCGGCGATATCACCGATCGTTTACTGGTGGACTCGGTTCTTCAACACGGCTTTGACGTTGTTGTAAACTTCGCGGCGGAGTCCCACGTTGATCGTAGCATTCTAGACTCCTCTCCATTCATCGAGACCAATGTCAACGGCACCCAAGTCCTGCTTGAAGGCGCACGAAAACACCGGGTGCCGAAGTTCGTCCAGATATCCACCGACGAAGTCTATGGTTCGATTCCAGAAGGCTGTTGTTGCGAAGGGTCACCGCTCTGCCCGAGTAGTCCCTATTCGGCGAGCAAGGCAGCGGCCGACCTTCTCTGCTTGGCTTACTTTAAAACCCACGGAATGCCCGTGGTAATCACCCGGTGCACCAACAATTTTGGCCCACGCCAGTTTCCCGAGAAGCTGGTCCCTCTGGCGATTACTAATGCTCTTGAGAACAGACCTATCCCTGTCTACGGAGACGGGTCAAACGTCAGGGACTGGCTTTTTGTGCTTGACCATTGCCGCGCGCTCGATCTGGTTATCACCGGGGGACGGCCGGGTGAGGTCTATAACATCGGTACCGGACGAGGAAGAACAAACCTGGAACTTCTACGTAAACTGCTTGGCATTATGGGGAAGGATGAAAGTCTGCTCAAATTCGTCAGTGATCGGCCAGGCCATGACCTGCGCTATGCCCTTGATACCAGTAAGCTCCGTGGCGAGCTTGGCTGGACGCCGGCTTATGATTTTGACGACGCCCTGGCAGCTACCGTCAGGTGGTACCTCGACAACGAGCGGTGGTGGCGTGAGGTGAAGAGCGGCGAATACCGTCAGTATTACGAAAGAATGTACGCCAATCGATGAGACTTGTCATAACCGGAGCCAGCGGCCAGCTCGGCACCGACCTCCAGCACGTTCTCTCCGGGAACGAAGTCATTGCCCTGAGTCATAAGGACTTCGACATTACCGACGCGCGCCGCGTGTGGGAGCTGATAAGCACCCTGCGGCCAGACGTGGTGATAAACACCGCGGCGTACGTTAGAGTGGATGATTGTGAGACCAACCGCGACCAGGCCTATGCCGTTAATGCAATAGGGGCCAGGAATGTGGCGGCGGCTTGCCATGGCATTGGCGCTAAAATAGTCCACATCAGTACTGACTATGTTTTCGGAGGAGAGAGTTCCAAGGATAAGACTCCATACAATGAGTTCGATACCGAGCCGGTTCCAATGAATACCTATGGCTGGTCGAAGCTTGCCGGGGAGCGGTTGGTACAGCATATTTGCCCGAGGCATTTTATCATCAGAACCTCCGGTCTTTTCGGGCGTGCTGGAAGCAGCGGTAAGGGTGGTAATTTCATCGAGACCATTCTTAAGCTCGGTCGGGAGCGGAGCGAGCTAAAGGTGGTAGACGACCAGGTCTTCTCCCCGACTTACACCCATGATCTGGCGCGCAGGATAGCCCGGCTTCTTGGCACCGACTGCTTCGGCATTTTTCACGTTACCAATCGCGGCGCCTGCTCGTGGTACGAGCTTGCCCTTGAGGTCGCGAAGCTCGCCACACTTGAGGTCAAGATTCTTCCAATACCGTCGTCGCAATACCCGCAAAAGGCCAAGCGGCCGGCCTACTCCGTCCTTGACAACTACCACCTGCGGTTAATGGGCATGGACGATATGCGGCCATGGCCAGAAGCCCTGCGGGACTACATGACTGTTAAGGGGCACATTCATTGAACACCGTCAGAGCAACCGGCGGCACCAGAAAGCTCTTGACCTTTGTCAAAGAGGCCGCCGGTGATTCCCTGCACCGCAACTCCCTGCTGTTGACCCTGGCCCATGCTCTGGGTGCCTTCTTTGGTTTCGTCTTATGGGTCGTAGCCGCGCGTTTCTACCCTGCGGCAGATGTCGGCGTGGCTACAGCGGTGATTTCCACCGTCAGCCTTCTGGTCACCCTGTCCGGTCTCGGGCTCGGGTTCGGCATCATCCGTTACCTGCCTGAAGAGGGTGACCGGCGGGGTCTCATCAACTCCAGCGTCGGCATTGCGGCCTTTCTTTCGGCGGCACTGGCGATCATATTCGTTGCCGGCGTCGCTGTCTGGTCGCCGGCTTTGAGATCACTTCAGCAGGCGTCCACCGCCATCATCTTTATTCTGGTAGCTGTATCCAACAGTCTCTTCACCCTGCAGACCAGCATTTTTATTGCTCTCCGCTCGGCTCAATTCACCCTGATACAGGCTTTGCTGTTCGCCCTGCGGATTCCTCTGGTAATCGCCATGTATCCGGCTGGCGTATCCGGCATATACGTTGCGTTCGTAGCCGCCTTCATCATCGCTGATGCAGTCTCCTTTTACCTTATCGCAAGGCTGTTACCGGGTTACCGCCCCCAACCGGCCCTGCGAATGAAGGCCATCAAAAAGATATTCCGCTTTTCCATGGGGAACTACCTCGGAGACGGCCTGCGCCTGCTTCCTGTCTACCTCCTGCCGATTGTCGTTGTCAATATCCTCAGCCCTGATGTGGGCGCCTATTTCTACGCAAGCTGGATGATCGCCAACCTGCTGTTTTCTTTTTCTTACTACACCGGGCTGTCAGTCGTGGCCGAGGTCGCGTCAGACAGGGAAGGACTGGGCAGGCAGGTGGTGAAGGCCGGGAAACTCATACTCTTTGTTCTGACCCCCGGGGTGCTGATAGCCATATTTCTCGGCGGTCTTATCCTTTCGCTGTTTGGAGAAAGATATGCGGTAGAGGGTTTTGGGCTGTTGCGCGTTCTGGCCCTTGCCAGTATTCCCGTGGCGCTCAATGAACTCTTCGTCGGCATCAAGCGGGTGGAGCGAAGCACAAAGCAGATCATGGTGCTTTACGGGTTCGTGGCCGCGGCAACCATTATCGGAGGATATTTTTTGGTGGGCAGTCTCGGACTGGTCGGTATCGGACTGGCTTATCTGGGCGCGAACTTTGTCGCCATGGTTGCTATCCTGCCGGCTGTGGTCACACGGATACGAGGCCGCACCTGGATTAAAACGAAACTTTCACCAGGACGGGGAGAATGAAGGTTGTAATCCTGGCCGCCGGGCTCTCCCGTCGATTACAAACCATAACTAATGGTCTGCCGAAGCCTCTTGTTGTTCTTGGTGATAGAACTATCTTGGAAAGAACGATCACCGCTTGTGCCCGGCTGGATTTGAAGGATATTTTAGTAATATCAGGACATCAACACTTAACACTCGAACAGGCGGCACAGTCAATATCCGCAAGACTGGGTGTCCATTGTACAGTGCAATACAATGAGAGTTTCGCTGTAAAGAATAATTGTTATTCTCTATTATTAGCTTTAGAAAGCGTTAATCGTGATAATGTATTGTTGATAAATGGTGACGTCGTGTTTGACCAGCGTATCCTGGGAAAGATGCTTGCCCACCATGGCACAGCTCTCGCAATAGATAGCTCAGTCCGTCTTGACCAGGAATCTATGAAAGTAGCCAGTGATGGTTACAGGTTACTCGGCTTAAGTAAGAATATTGACATCGCTGTCTCATATGCGGAATACATTGGTATCGCCGTCATCAGTTCGTCTGATGTCAGAGAGTTGCGGGACAGTCTGACGGAAGTTATCAATGATGACCCTAATCAGTATTATGAGGCGGCTTTTCACCGGCTCTGTACAAATAAGGTCATCGGTTTGGTGGACGTGGCTGGACTGGCTTGGGAGGAGATTGACACAGAAATTGATTTCAGCAGGGCGGTGGCAAGGATTACATCCGGTGAGTTCAAGATATGAACAGTGGCCAGGGACAGTTGCCGCGCTATGTTGTTATAGAGAAGGGGGCTGCTAAGGCGGCGCGGAATCTTCTGCTTAATCACCTTGGTAATGATAAACAGGTTGTCCTTGTTACCAATCAAGATTTGAATAACAAGTACTCTGCTTTGATCTCTTCTTTGCCAGCCTCTAAAGTTATCTACGTCGAGTCAGCGCAGATTAGAGAAGTACGTGAGAAAATACTTGAGTTGTCTGAACTTGTGGTTCCACCACTTCTTATTGCCTTTGGCGGTGGTACAATTATCGATGCCACCAAGTTTATCGCACAGGCGACTGGAGCAATTTACGTATCAATGCCTTCAAGCCTGTCACACGACGGCATATGCTCGCCTGTTTGCGTCATTGAAGACGGACAAATGAGGAGAAGGCTCGGTGCGCCCATGCCTGTAGGAGTGGTAATTGACACCGAGGTTATTAGGGGCGCTCCCGCCGCAATGACGGCGGCAGGAGTCGGCGACCTGTTTTCCAATATCTCAGCGGTGGCGGACTGGGAGCTTGCGCATCGAGAGACGGGCGAGGTGTTCGACGGTTTTGCCGCTATCCTCGCTACCCAGGCAGTTGAGTCGGTAATGGGCTATGGCTTCAAAGATGTGGCCAGTGAAGGCTTCCTGAAGCGCCTTGGGGCATCACTGGTAGTTTCGGGTATCGCTATGATGCTGGCAGGGAACAGTCGGCCTTGCAGCGGCTCAGAGCATCTATTCAGTCATGCCATTGACTACCTCTTTCCTAAGAGGCGTACTTTACATGGTACGCAGGTTGCCTTTGGAACCCTTATTGCGGAACTGTTAAGGGGCAATGATATTTCGCGTCTGGTAACGATCTTCCGTTCGATTGGCTTGCCGGTTACCACCAAGGAATTCGGTTTTACTCTGACGGAGGTGATTGCTGTCACCAAAGAGGCACCCAGGATGCGGCCGGAGCGCTATACCATACTAAATGCCGTGCCATTGGCAGAGGACTATCTTGCCCGGCAACTGGCACAACTTGATACTCCCTAGATTGGACAAGAGTTGAAGCGTCATAACGTAAAATGGCCCATGTCCCGGGTACGCACCGCTTCGAAGTCAGTTGATGCCTGGATTACTGTACTGATTTTCGACCCCATAGCTGAGCCTATCGTTTACCTGCTGGCGAACTTCACCAGAGTAACGCCGAATTCTGTTACGGTTGTTTCCATACTTCTTTGCGCCGGTGCCGCGGTCCTTTTCTGGAACGGGCCCGGTGTACCATGGGTTGTGGGAGGAGTTCTCTACGCCCTTGGCTTTCTCGGTGACTGCGTGGACGGTAAGCTAGCGCGCTTGACTAATCAACGAAGCAAGCTGGGTTTATGGCTTGATCACGCTGTTTACCTTGCGGTGGTGTACCTGTGTATCACAGCCCTGGTTGTGAGGGGTCATACAGCACGAGCTGATGGTCTCCTTGCTTGGCTGGGCGGAGGTGTGGTATTCCTACACTTTTCGATGGTTCTCTATGAATGGTTGGTCAAGCCGTTACTCCAGTCTAAAATGCCAGGAGTTACGCTGGATCCTGAAGCCAACCCATTTCTTTGCCACGGTCTAAGGAGAATGAGGTTAACCCTCGTTCCGAGTTCCGTTGATGCCATTCTGGTGGTAGTTATTGGCAGTGCGTTCACAGGTAAGGTTCTTGAATGTGTGGCAGTTGGCCTGGCGCTCCTCGTAATCAATTCCGGTAAGTACGTGATTGAACGCTTGATATTGTTCGCGCGTCGGGGCCAATAGCTACACAATTCTAAGGTATCGGTATTTCATAACCGTAAATGTAGGAAGCATCTCCTTCATCCATAAGGACAAAGAGTCTGCTTCCATTATGAGTAATTCCTTCAAGAACTGAGCGGGGAGGCGAGGAGGCGATCAGACTTGGGGTGGTAATTAGTACTCCTCCTGATCCATTTACTCCCCACAATCTCCCGCCTCCTGATATCCAGAATACATTATCTAACCTGGTCACACCCTGTTGTCGATAAATCGGCTCACCGAACTTGATCTTGCCCAAGTAGGAAAAGTCTGATAACGAAAACTTGTGCAGGTGGTCAGCATCGCCCCCTAACACGGGGTCAGCGTAGCTCGTCACATATACTGTCCCACTGGTCTTATCGACATAACAGCCGGAGCTTTCAGCACCCATGGCTGAAATATCGTATCTTGTGACATAAGACAGGTCTGAGGTCCGCCAGATGGAGATATGCGGCCTGCCATATTCAATGGGAGAAACATAATCGTCAGTAGCCACATATAGTTTGCCATCAGAGACATCCCCATCACCCAAATGCCCGTTTCCACACTCCAGATTAACGTTATTATTTTCGGCAACGAGCCTCCAGTCGCTGTCATATTTCTTTATCCATGTTGTGTGAATGACGTACCAGTATGTACCATCATACGCAACACCCTGATGCGCATGTTGCACCTCAGGAGACCTTGATACGGGCCTGAGTTCTCGGCTCTTCGCTTGTTTCGTCTCGACCATGGGTTTATTTTCCGCACGCACAAAGAACGGCTGTGACCAGGCCATCTTGCCATCCCGGTCGCGCTCCACTGTAACCCTGACATACTTTTCTCGTCCGGTGACCAGGTATTCAGACGCCAAGCGCCTGCTCTGTGATGAGTGGTGGGCGCCGTCCACGGTCCATCTGAACCGGGAGGGCTCGTCGGTACTGGCCCGGATTATGCGTCCGATGGTCTGGACCCTAATCTCCGGGCCCTGTGTAGCGTAAAAATTGCCCGTCCTGAGGGACTTCATAATAGCGCCGGTACTAAGTTCGTCGGCATAGATAACTACCCAGCCCTTGCCGAAGTGTTCCGGGGCATGGAAGTCATCCACCGCCGTGCCCCACACTTTGCGGCGCGGCTCAAGATTGAGGACGTAGTCCCACTTGTCTTCGGCGATGCCGACCCCGCCGTTGAATACCTCGATAAGGCAAAAGCCGGAAAGCTCGGCTATCTCTTCATTCGTCCATGGCTCGGTTTTCAAATTCGGATGGGCCAGTCCGGCAATGCCGCCGAGTTCTAACATGCGGTTGATCCTGATCTGGGCCGGGCGGATATAGTTAATATCGGGTGTTGTCTGGGCTCCATAGACTACAAGATGCCCCTCATCCGGGTGCTGTTCACTGCCGACCAGTACCAGGATCCCGGGCACCCGGGGCGGCGGTGTGAACTTCCAGTGGTCGGTTATGGCCAGCACCTGATAGCCGGCATCCCGGTAGAAGGCCGCCAGCTCGGTCGGAGACAGTCTGCCATCAGACTCCGTGGTACGGGCGTGCAGCTGGGCTTTGAATGGGGTGCCACCAGTGTATGGGTTCTCTATCCTGACTTTGAGTGGCTGAACGACGGCGGGGACATCTCCAGAAGGCGCAGCCTCCGTCTGGAAACTGGCGACGGGGTCGGATGGCGCACGAACCGGTACAGGCGAGGCATCCGGAAACTTCTCGTGGCCAGCCACCGCTGGGCCAGTTTCCGGCAGGCAACCGGCTATCAATAGCGGCAGTAATATTGCGGCAATGATAAGCCAGTATCTGGCTCTTGCGCCTGCTGACATACCACCCTGCGGTCTAACAGTCTGTTAACCGGACTATATATTCCCTCAGAGTCAACACCAAGTCAAAGACTACTGTCTGACCAGGTACAAAAAGGGGCGGCTTGCTGTTGAGAGTCTGCTGGCACTGCCGGAGTTAGCGGTACTGCCATCAAACCCGGTACGTCCGCACGGTAATAAGGCGCTTGAGGACGAAGTAGAGTATCGGCGCCAGCACCGCTATCACGCCTGCGACGATCAGCACTATCTGCCAGACTGGCAGACCGCTTGAAGGCGGTGCTGTTGCCGTTGGGGGGGTGGGTAGTGCTGGTTGGGCCGGGGCTGGCAGCACTGTGCCTTTCGGCGGGGTTGGCGTCGGGGCCGCCGGTACGGGCGTACTGGCGTCAACGAAACTTGCCGTGACCGTAATGTCTCTGTTAATGGTTAAGGTTGTGATGGACGAGGTCGGGTTGGCCACCTCGCCGCTCCAGGTGGCGAAACGCCACCCCGGAGCCGCCGTTGCCTTTAGTTCGATGGTGGTGCCTGCCGGATAGGAATGGCTTCCCGGTGGCGGGCTGACCGTACCCTGACCGCTTACCAGGATGGTCAGGCTATAAGCGGACTGGCCGGTTGAGAAGTTGGCCCTCACTGATTTGTTGGCATTCATTACCACCCGTGTGGTCGGTGAGGCAGGATCAGCCACATCACCGGTCCATCCGGTGAACTGACCACCCGGCCCGGGGGTGGCCGTCAGGTTTACAACTGTGCCGGATGGGTGGCTGTAGGAGCCCGGTGCCGGACTGACGGTGCCGCTGCCGCTGACAGCGATGGTCAGCGTGTAAGTTGCTGGTGCTGGCGTTGTTCCACCGACCGGTGCCGCTACGCCTGCCTTAACTACCTGGACCTGGCCGTTTACCGGAGTGGCGCTGATGCGTACGCCGTTCTTATCTCCCAGGTCTATAATCTCGATGATGATTGCGCCGGGGCCCTGGGTGCTGCTCAATCCGGTAATCGTCATGTTCGCTATGGTAACACTGCCTGCCAGATAGTTAGCTCCGGTAAAACCGGCGATTGTTGCCTGACCGCGGGTATTGTCGGGCGTGCTGACCGATATTCCCCAGCCGCTGATGTCGGCCGGAGTTATGGCATTGACACTCATCACGTACCTGTTCCACGTGAGCTTCAGGGTGAAAGCACCGACGCCATTACCTGCCCCCAGGTTGGGTATGTTCCGTATGATGATGGGGATGTTGCCCTGGCTGGCCCCTTCGCTGATGATTACAGGCGTTCCGGAGTTGACCTCAACTGTTGTCCCGTTGGCCGCTACCGGAAGTGTAACAATGGCTGATGCCAAGCACAGGGCTAGGGCGAGTGCCATGATCAACAGTTTATAGCCTCGAGAGTTATTCATCTCACCATACCTCCGGTCCAAGCGCAGAAGGTGGCGGCTGTTTGTGCCGCCCCCTCAGGCTACCGGTTAGAAGGCGTTGTGGCGACGGCGTTTCAAACGAGGCGTTGCGGTTGCCGACAACCATCTGGGCAATGAACATGGCGTCGAAGATGTCCACCGTGCCGTTAGAATTGGCGTCACCGCGGCGGAAGGTGAGCGACTTGGCGCTGTCCTCGAGCACGTTGGCGCCGCCGGTGGCAACGATGACCTGCTGGAAGGACACGGTGAGGGTGTATCTGGTGAGGTCATCGCCGGTCAGCTTGGGGACAAGCCGGGCGAGGGTGCTGTTGCCGGGCTGGGCCGGTGAGGCCACCGTGGCCACGCCGAAGGCGCCGGTGGTCGCGTTCAGCGTGGGCCCTAGGTACGGGGCGACCTCGCGCACGCCGAGGAGCTCCGTGCCGGCGAAGGCGCCCAGCGGGGCGACGCCAGGGTTCTGGCCGCCTGCTCCCGCCCTCGAGGATGCGGTAGCGGAGAAGCTGGCGATACCGCCGGGGATGTCGGCGGTGGTGCCGGTGAAGCCGGCGATAGTAACGGAGCCAGTGGTGTTGTTGGGCGTGCCAGGGGTGATGTTCCAGCTGGTGATGGTGGCGCCGGTGAGGGTGTCAACGCGGACGACGTCCTTGTTCCAGGTGATGGTAAAGGTGAAGGCGCCGACGCCGTTGCCGGCATCGAGGTTGAGGATGTTTTTGATGGCGACAGGAATGTTGCTCCGGGAGCTGCCGGTGCTGAGTGTGATGGTGTTGCCGTCGTTGACCTGGACACTGGCGGCAGCAGGGGTGGTGTCGTAATATACCGTTACACCCCTCGACTGAAGCTGCGGAATATAGGTGTTGAGAGAGACTGCGGTTAGTGGATTACCTCGAAGGTCAATCTCGTCTCCCGTGGCAAGGCCGGTGTTAGATAGCAATGGCGAAATATCGCTAATATGGTTGTTATTCAGGAAAAGCTGAAATAGCCCAGTCAGCCCTGCAAGAGATGAAATATCGTTTATCCGGTTTGTTTGAAGGTAGAGTAATCTAATGTTTGTTAACTGGGACAAAGGCAAGATATCGCTTATCCGATTCGCTTCGAGAGCAAGCCCGCTGAGGCGAACGAGTCCACGAAGTGGTAAGATATTATCTATTTGGTTTCCAGTCAATATAATGCCTCTCAGTTCAGTTAGCCCTGCTAAAGCAGAAATGTCCCCTATTCGGTTTGCCTCGAGGCCTAGCACCTGAAGTTGAGCCAGCCCGGATAAAGTCGAGAGGTACCGTCAACACGATTGTGTGAAATTTCCCTGGATTAAATTGCGCAGCGATGGGAGATTATAGCGCACTTTCCCCACAGGGTTCGACCTCCAGTAAATCTCCATCTTGATGCTGATATAAAGAGGGCAACTGCAAGAACCCTGGTAACTATTGCCCTTTTTCTCATACACGCCCCCACCGGAGTAGTGGACAATGTTCAGAACACCATTCTTATTATAAATCTAACGAAGTGAACCTCAAACCGACCAGCATGTTGTTTTCCAGTGTGAATACATCGACCGTTTGTACCACAATGCCTATATCCCCATACTGCAACTCCCCGGTCACCTGGTTACCTTCCCGGTCAAGCACCGCCAGCAGCCAATCCCATCACCGGCATTGTTAGGCCGTCTTACCAGGGACTTTGTCGCCGCCGTAGAACATTTTGCGCAGGAACATTCTATTCCCATTGTCCATTTCCACAAGGGCCAGCGAAAGAAGAAAGTCGCTCAACATTACTTCGAGCGGGCCTCTGACATGGAGGGGGTAGTGCTCATCGGCATCGCTCAGGAGAAGACAACCGCCTTTCGCGCCTACCGACCCAGGCGCAGTTCCTCCGGCGTGCCCCATTACGACTTCACCCGTGCCAGCGCCTGTGTTAACCACTACTACTTCTATATCCTTGACCGGGAGTTTGGGCCCTCGTTTATCAAGCTCTGCTCCTATGCCCCTTTCGCCGGCCGGGTCTGGCTCAATGGCCATGAGTGGGTCAAACACCAGCTCCAGAAACGGGGCATCCCTTTCACCGCTCTCGATTAACTGCCTGCTTGGCGCTTCGGATGCTGCCACTGTGCAGGATATCTGTGACCAGCTCAGCGCCGCCCACGTCCAGGCCTTCTTCCACCGCCGGATGGCGGTCTTGCCCCAGCCACCTACCGCCGAAGACCGGAGGGCAGGCTATTACCATGAACTCTCTATCCTCCAGTTCGAGGTCAGCCTGACCCAGGTCTTCGACCGCCCCCTTTCCGGGCATCAGTTCTTCGAGGAAGTCATACGCGACCACATTGACCTGAGCCGCCCCAGCAGTGTCCAGCTTATCTTCGGACGCAGAGTTACCAGCCGTACACCAGGACGCTTCCGCACCCGGATTCTTACCTCTGATGTTGACCCGTCCCTGCATCTCGACTACAAACGCTCCAGAATCAAGCAATACTACAAGCAGGGCTGTGCCCTGCGTACCGAGACTACCATCAATGATACTCGTGACTTCGGCATTGGCCGCAGCCTGGGCAATCTATCCGACCTGCGTACTATCGGCAAAGAGGCCAACCGGCGTCTTCTGCATGCCCAACGCATGAGTCAGCACTGTACCATCAGCGCCGACTCCTTTCAGCAGGTCGTGCTGCCGTCCTCTGTCGACGGCCAACGCGCTCCCGCTCTCCGCTTTGGTGACCCCCGTGTCATGGCCCTCTTCTCCAGCTTGTGCCAGTTCTGCCACCTCCCCGACGGCTTCACCAACGCAACCCTGCGTCCGCTGGTCGCCGCTCATCTCGGCCAGCCCGACTACAGCACCAGCCAGATGACCTATGACCCCCGCCGGCTCAGACGCAAAGGCTTTATTCAACGCCTCGATGGTACTCATCATTATGTGGTTACTCTACTTGGCCGGCGCCTCGCCCTCTTCTTTGCCAAAAGCTACGCCCGTATCCTGCAACCTGGACTACGCCAACTTGACCCGTCGTCGCCTCACCGGAATTCCCGCCTGGCTCAGGCGTGGCTCCGTTTTGACCATGCCCTCGATTCCTTTATCCATGATGCCAGGCTCGCCCCCTGACAAAAACTTGACTCATTTGTTAACTTCTAGCCCAGACAAGCTGGGCTAGAGTCTCTACACAACCGCAGGAAAGGGAAAAGACCATTGAGAGTCAGCGTGAGGACTTACTGAAGCGGGCACAGGAGAGGAACTATGAACTGGTTAAGGAATACCAGGATGAGGGCTACTCCGGGGCAGTGCTGGAGCGCCCCGGCCTTGACCGCCTCCGTGATGATGCCCATTCCGGGGAATTCAACCTGGTTCTTATCCATTCCCCTGACCGCCTGGCTCGCAAGGCGGTCTATCAGGGCCTGGTGCTGGAGGAACTGGAAAAGGCCGGGGTGAAGGTGGAGTTCCCGAATTACCCGGTGGACGATAGCCCGGAAGGGAAGATGCTTCTGGGGATGCATGGGCTGTTTGCCGAGTATGAGCGGACAAAGATAGCCGAGCGCAGTCGTCGGGGCAAGCTGCACAAGGCACGGCAGGGAGTGCTCATGGGTGGCTATGTTCCCTGCGGTTACCGCTACATCCGCAAAGATGAGGGTAACGACGGCAAAGCCACTCTGGAGATTGACGGGGCGCAGGCGGCAGTAGTTCGGGACATGTATCGCTGGCTGGTGGAGGAAAAACTTTCCTGCCGCCGTATTGCCGGACGGCTAAATGGACTTGATATCCCCACCATCCGCCGTGGAAGCCACTGGACGGGCGGCACCGTCAATCGCATACTTAAGCAGGAAGTCTATGTAGGGGTTTTATACTATCACCGCGCCGAGGCGGTAGAGCCATCCTTCAGAAGAAAGTCGGGCTCAGTCTACAAGCATCAAGCTACCGGGAGAAAGCTCCGGCCAAGGGAAGAATGGGTAGCCATCACGGTCCCGGCAATAATTGACCGGGAGACCTGGGAGGCTGCCCGGCGCCAGCTTCAGGAGAACTTCGTCTATTCTCCCCGGCACAACATCCATTACCGCTACCTGCTGCGGGGTCTGGTTAAGTGTGCTTGGTGCGGGACAACCTGCAGCGGAACTTCCCACCAGGGGCGAAGGTATTACGAGCACAACCGCGGCAACTTCCCCGGTGCCACTGATATTAAATGCGAGATGCGCTCGGTGCGGGCCGACCCGCTGGAGGAGGTGGTATGGCAGGCGGTCACTGATGCCCTGCGCCAGCCTGATGTGCTCAAAGCGGAGTATCAGCGCAGGGTCACCGAAGCCGTGTCTCCCGATGCTGCCGATACCGAGCGAAAACAGATTGAAACAGCTCTGAAGCGAATCAAATTCCAGCAGGACAGGCTTACCGACGCCTACCTGAATCAAGCGATAGAGATGCCCCGGTTTAAGGCTAAGATGGATGAGATACGGGTACAACAGCGGCAGCTTGAAAGACAGCTGGCTGACCTGGACAAAAGGGCAAACCAGTGTAAGCAAGCTCAGGAGGCGCTGGCTTGCCTGGATGCCTTCTGCGACACTGTTAATCACGGCTTGGGTAATCTCACCTTTGAGGAAAAGCAGCAGCTCCTGCGCCTGGTGGTGGAGCGGGTGGTGGTGAAAGATGGCAAGGTCAGGATAGAGGCGGCAATTCCTAACCCTTTCTGTGCAGGGGTTGCAGTCCACTATTGGTGGCCAATTTACATCACTTGACGGGACACGATGGAGTGTCGGTATAATCATCGGTGTTAAGATATCTTCCTTCTGCTGGCCGAATATCTCTGTAATCCTATTCGGTACTCAATTGGTTAGATAACGCAAAGGAGATCAAAATGAGGATGAAAGGGATAACCTGCAGGATAACACTTTGTTTCTCTATACTGTTGTTAGCATTAATGATCCTCCCTGCACACGTAGCCTCTGCCGGTCCTGAATCCGGTCCAGGAATCCTTACTGCCTATGCTGTCACAACGGGAACCGGACAATCCGACGAAGGAATTCCAACCGATCCTTATAAAACACTTGCCCATGACCTGGCACATAAGGATGCGGGAATAGAGAATTTCAATAATGTGTATTACACCTCAGTCCTTCCACCTGAGCCCTACGAAGTTCCGACAGAATCAGGGGAGATTAAGCATAAGCCGATCACTTTAAGGCTCATAAATCTAATTGAGAAAGAGCCAGAGATTGGCAGGCTGTTAGAAAAATCCATTGCGGAAGCCAAAAGGGTAAATCCTGATAAGAAAACTAATCCTGTTCAGAGTCTATCAGAGTACTATGACTATTTAGACCAGTTGGTGGAGAAACTCCCGGACACGCAAATAGGTTCAGATATACATTACTTCTGTTTTCTGGTTGATCAACCTTTGCCGGAGTTGGAAGGCAAAGGCCTGTACAAGAATTCGCTTCAGTTCTACCCACCCTTCTCCTCATGGATGCGTGATTTTGCCATCGCCAGAGGAACGTTTCTTGATACAGAGAAGTCATGGAGTGAAGAAATTTATCAGCAGTTTTACAATGACCCCAGGTTTGGTTTACAAAAAGGTTGGTATGAATCTCCATCTAACTGGAAGACCTGGAATCAGTTTTTCTCCCGATACCTGAAAACGCCGGGGGCGCGACCCATCGCTTCGCCAAATGATCCGTCTATCGTTGTTTCACCGGCTGATTCTGTGCCCCAGGGGATATGGGCTATCGATAAGGATTCGAAGATCAGCGTAGAGAACGGCCTGAAAGTAAAGCTCGCAACCTACTACCATATCGAAGATCTGCTCGGTAAGGACAGTCAGTATAAAGATGCCTTTGCTAATGGTTTGCTTACTCATGCTTACTTAAGCCCAACCGATTATCACCGCTATCACTTCGCAGTTGGTGGGACGGTGAAGGAGAAAAAAATTATACAGCAAAACGTTGCTTGCGAGGCAAAATGGAACACAGAAACACGCACATACGATGCAATAGACTCAATTGGCTGGCAGTTTACTCAGACACGTGGTTATGTAATTGTGGATACAGGAAATTACGGGCTGGTGGCACTTATTCCTATAGGGATGGATCTGGTATCCTCCGTTAATTTTGAGGATAACGTCACAGTGGGAAGTATCCATAGAAAAGGAGATATGCTCGGCACTTTCAAGTTCGGAGGGTCTGATTTTATTATGCTTTTCCAGGAGAAAGCCGGGTTTAAAATGACGGCGCCGGCGGAAGATAAGACAAACTACAAACACATCCTTGTGGGTGAAGAGTATGGCGTAATGAATGGGCCATCAAATAGGCTGCTACAAAACTATTGGTGGATAGTATTAGGATCAGTAGTTGTATTCTTAATAGTACTAGGCATAGTCTACAAATTAAGAAGAAAATAGTATGGATTTGTATACTGCTCCCCATTAAGGAAGGGGCAGAATTAACAGAGTAAAATGGCCGGTTAGAAGGAGCGCATCGTTCCGGCCAGAAGACCCCTTTTTCAGGTAAGACCGGTTATCTAAGTGGTCTACGGATATCGAGCCATGACAGAACCATGGCTCTCGGGAACAATCAAAATTGTATCCCTGCACATAGCCCTGACGGGCCTTCATGATCCGGCTATCAGGGTCGGTGATGTTGGCTTTGGCTACCGCAACGACGGCGGCATAAGATATCCCCTCTCTCGGTCACACAGTGGCAGATTGTAGGCCATGGCACCAGCTCCCCGGGGTCCATGCCTGGCTCCATTCTACCTCCCACCATTACCTGTACCCAGGGGTTTATGGGGACAGGCTCTCATAAGGCAAAAAAGGGGGCGGCTGTTTGTGCCGCCCCCTCGACGGGTTACCGATTAAACATCATTGCTACCTTGTACCAAAGGCGTTTCCCAGAGCAATTACCTCGGCAAAGTTGGACTGCATTTGAGAGCTTGAGTTCACTCTCCATCCCATTATTCCGCCGAGACCATTGTTTCTTACAAAGTCTGCGACATTTCCAACTCCGCCGTAGCGAGTGCAAGTGAGAGTGTCTCCATTTTCGATATCTCTGCCAAAAAGAAGTTTAGAACGGGTAACTCCGGCTGTGAGAAAGTCGTTCGGGTCGCAATAAGCGTCATGAACGTAATCGTACGACTGCATTTGAACATAGTCATAGTATGTATTTATCGTGCCGGCGTCAAGGGAAGCCGAATTGGGGGTAATTATCAGATAGAGCTTCTTCCCGTAACATTTTGAATGCTGATCTTGAGAAAGGCTATCCAGGGCTGTTCGCAAAGCTCTTGAGACATCTTGAAAAGCCTGGGTGGTTATATAGTCCGATTCGTAATCTATGTCAAAACCATCGAGGCCGTTCTCGTCCACGATCTGGGCCACCGACGCCGCAAATTGCTCCGGGTTACTTGCGCCAAGCGAGAAGTCGTTGTGTCCCCAGCCCAGGCTAATAATAAATTTCATATTTGGGTTCTGGCCAAGCGCGGCAGCCTTAAGCTGTGCAATCCTGTCTTTGTCCGTGTCTCCCGGCGCAGGTGGTATTGGTTGCCCATATTGATCCCTTCCCCTTGCATTTTCATAATCGGCCACATAATAGTTGTTCTCCTTATAAGTATGAAGAAACGCTATGAAGGTATAAGTCCCAGTACTTGAAAGGCGGGTTAAGTTTCAGACAATCGTGGAAATTGTCCGTATTCCCGTCATTAAAAATTCCAAAATATTCGGTTACTGTGCCGCTTGCTGTGTTGCTAGGTCCCGGCAATTCGTACGAGGCGTTGCGGTTGCCGACAACCATCTGGGCGATAAACATGGCATCGAAGATGTCAATCTTATCACCGCCGCTGTCGTGCTTGACGCAGGCGGCGTTGACGGCATTGAGGTCGGTGATAGGCCGGTTGCCCACGATGTACTGGGCGATGTACATGGCGTCGAAGATGTTGACGACGCCGTTTGGCTGGGCATCGCCGCGCCTGAAAGTCAGTGTCTTTGCGCTGTCCTCAGGAATGTTGGCCCCGCCCGATGCCGCAATGATCTGGCTGAAGCTGACGCCAAAGGTATAGGCGGTATTCTTATCGCCGGTGAGCCTTATCTTCAGCTTGGCAACGGTCGAGTTGTTCGGCTGTTCCGGCGAAGCCACACTTGCTACACCGAAGACACCGGTGGTGGTATCGACCGTGGGGTTCAGGTACGGTGGTACCTCGACTATGCCGACCAGCTCCATGCCGGCAAAGGCACCCAACCCGCCGGTAGAAGGCGCCGACGATGAGGCGGTGGCGGAGAAGCTGGCGATGCCGCCGGGGATATCAACCTGGGCGTCGCTACCGGGGTTCTTGCCGCGGTTTATCTTGACGTTGACCACGGCCACGTTGCCGGCCTCAACGCCGGCACTCAGGGCAGTCTCGGCCACCATGGTGACGATGGAGACCTGGGCGCCGTAGGTGGCGTAGGGCACCGGGTTACTGTCCTTGTCGCCAAGGCTGGTAACGGTCAAGCTGATAGTTGTTGAGGTGCCGGAACTACCAACCGCCGTCATCGCCAAATTGCCGATAACAGTATTGGCGGTAATGTAGGCGGTGCCCGTGGCAAAGCCGGTTATGGTTACGGTGCCCGTGGTGTTGTTCGGAGTGCCGGCTACGATTGACCAGCCGGTGACGGTGGCGGCGGTCAGGCTGTCAACACGGATGACGTCTTTGTTCCAGGACAGGTTGAAGGTGAAGGCGCCGATGCCGTTGTCCGTCCCGAGGTTCGGGATGTTCTTGATGCTGATGGGAATGTTGCTCTGGGACGCCTCGGGGCTAAGGGCGAGGGCATCGCCGTTATTGACGTCGATCCTGGCCGGAGGCAGCGTCTGGAAGGTGGCATCGTCACCGGTGCCGATCCCGTGGCTACCGCCGTCACCCCTGGCACGGAAGTGGTAGGTGGCGCCGGCAGTAAGGCCGGTCAGGTTGGCGGCAAAGGTGCCGGTGGCGGTCCTGGTCTGGGCGCTCGTCGTCGTACCGTAGCTGGTGGTCGTGCCGTACTCGAAAGAGACGGCGGCGGTGCTGGCGGTGCCCAGGCTGGTGAGTTCACCATTGAGAGTAGCACTGCTGCTGGTGATGTTTGTTGCCGCACCCGTGGTGACCGACGGCGGCAGGGCCACTATCTGGACCGGGGCGTTTACCGCCGTGGCGGTAACTTCGTTACCGTTGGCATCGCCGAGGGAAGTAATGGTGACAGCAAGATTGGTGGTCGCGCCCGGGCTGCCGATGCCCGTAATGTTGAGGGTTGCGACCGTGGTATTTGCGGTCAGATAGCTGGAGCCGGTAAAGCCGGCTAACGTCACCGATCCGGTGGTGTTGTTGGGAGTTCCGGTGGTGACGGTCCATCCGGAGACCGAAGCGGCGGTGATACTATCAACCCGGACGACATTCCCGTTCCAGGTTACGCTGAAAGTGAACGCGGCAACACCGTTGTTCTGACCAAGATTAGGGATGTTCTTGATGGCGATGGGCAGGTTATTGGCCGCCCGATTCGGACCGATGTTGACCTCGTTGCCACCATTTACCTCCACTCTGGTCGGAGCAGTCTGGTAGGTGGTGAAGGTCAGCATGTCGCCGTAAGCTACGTTGCCACCTCCGGCATCGGCCTTGGCGCGGAACCGGTAAGTGGTGCCGGGAAGCAGGTTACTCAGACCAGCGGTGAAGCCGCCGGTGGTCGTTCTGGCCTGAGCGGTCGTAGTATCACTGAAACCTCCAATGCCGTACTCGAAAGAGACGTTCACGGTGCTAAACCCGCCCAGGGCACCAACCGAGCCGTTAAGAGTGGCTGTAGTATTGGTGATGGCGCTGGCAGCAAGCGTAGTTACCGCCAGGCTGTTCTGGGTGGTGAAGGTCTTGTTTTCGCCGGTAGCGACCATGCCGCCGGCCTCGGCGTAGGCACGGAAGTGATACGTTGTGCCGGCCGTCAGGCCGGTCACGTTGGCGCTGAAAACGCCCGTGGTCGTCATGGACTGCGGCGCGGTTGTGGCGCCGTACTCCGAAGACGTGCCGTACTGGAACCTGACGGTGACCGTACCGGAACTACCGAGACCGGTAAGGTTTCCATTGAGAGTAGCACTAACCGAGGTGACGTTGGTAGCCGCGCTGGTGGTCACGGTCGGCGGAGTCCCGGCGCTGGAGATTGTGAAGTTGGCCGCGCTCGTATCCTGCACACCGGTCTGCCCGATGACGGAGACACGGACGCGGGCGGTGCTGGAAGTGGGGGCGGTAACCGTCCAGTCCTGATTACCGTCGTTGGGTGTGGAAGGAACTATGTCAGTCCAGCTGGTGCCGCCGTCGCGAGAAAGCTCTATCCTGATACTGGCGGAGCCCGGAACATTGCTGGTCTGCCAGAAGATGGTCCTGGTGGCGCCGACGGGCCAGTCTTCACCGCCGTCCGGATAGGTAAGGACAATGGAGGCTGGAGGTGCCTGTGGGACGGTGATCGTCTGGTCGTCGCCGTAAACCACGTTGCCGCTTCCGGCATCGGCCTTGGCACGGTAGTGTACGGTGCTCCCTGGGGTAAGATTGGTGACGCTGGCACTGAAGAAGCCCACCGATGTCTTCGATTGCGCAAGTGTCGTGTTACCATAGGACGTAGTGGGGCCGTATTCAAACGAGACCTGGACAGACATGGCACCGCCCATGGTGCCCAGACTGCCGTTGAGGGTGGCCGAGTTGTAGGTGACGTTCGTTGGCGGGCCGGTGGTGACCACCAGGAAGACCGGTGCCGCACCGGTGGTGAAGGTCACATTCTGACCGAAGGCAACGCCGGCAGTACCGGCCTCACCCTTTGCGCGGTAGTTATAGGTGGTCTGTTCCGTCAGCCCGGTGATGTTGCTGCTGAACGGGCCGGGTGCGTACATGGACTGGGGTATGGTACTTGTTCCATATCCCGGCGTCGTACCGTACTCGAAGGACACATTGACACTGCTGAAGTAACCCATCTGCGTCAGCATGCCGTTCAGAGTAGCCGCCGTGCTCTGGATGCCCGTTGCGGCCATGGTCGTGACCTGAATATTGACCACGTTCATGGTGCGGAAGGTCATGAATTGACCGAACCCCATGCCGGCAAAGCCGCCATCGGCCATGGCCCGGTAGCGGTACTCGGTATCCGGCGTTAGGCCCCCGATGGCGAACTTGAACCTGTCCGGCCAGAACAGCATCTGGCGCGGCGTGTTGTTCATCAGGCCGGTTGTCTGCGCACCCCATTCGAACCAGGTATCAACCTGGGGGGCGGAGCCCATGAAGGTCAAGCCGCCATGGAGCATGGCTGAATTAGGCGTGATATCGGTAGCGCCTATCGTGACCACGCCCGGAGGTTCCTGCCGCGGCCCGGGTGCTGCCCAGCTGGGTGCGTAGTCATGGGTTGGGTTATTGGTCAGCCGCTGCTGACCGGAGCCATCGGCGTTCATCACCCAGATTTCGGAGTTGCCGGCGGTCTCGTATCGGGTGAAGACGACGCGGCTGCCTTCCGGGGACCATGCCGGGTACTCATCGGGACGCGTATCGTTGGTCAGACGGGTCTGGCCGGAGCCGTCAGCGTTCATAACGTAGATGTGTCTGACCCCATCCCGGCTGGATGAGAAGACAATCCTGCGACCATCCGGCGAGAACCTGGGGAAGTCGTCGCTGGCGATGTTGTCCGTCAGCCGTCTCTGATTGGAGCCGTCGGCGTTCATAACGTAGACTTCTTTGTTGCCATCACGGTCCGAAATGAAGACTATTTCTTGGTTGGACGGTGCCCATGATGGCCAGAGGTCATTGGCTGGGCTATTGGTTAACCGTGTCACATTGGAACCATCGGCGTTCATCACATAGATTTCACTGTTGCCGTCGCGGTTCGAGGTGAAGGCAATCTTGTTACGGTCGTAGGACCATGCCGGCCAGCTATCATCGCCTGCGCTGGTGGTCAGCCGCTGGACGTTAGTACCATCGGGGTTCATGGCGTATATTTGCATGAAGCTGCTGTCTCTGTTCGAAGCGAAGGCGATTCGCGACGCGTCCGGCGCGTAAGCCGGCGTAACGTCAGTGGCGGGGTTATTGGTCAGCCGTGTCTGGCCAGTACCGTCCGGGTTCATGGTGTATATCTCGTCGTTGCCGTCACGCTGTGAAACAAAGACAATACCGGCGCCCGCGCCCATGGGCGGTGGCATGGTGGTGAAGAACTGAACCGGACCGTAGCCGACGCCGGCGCTGCCGCCATCACCTTTGGCCCTGAAGTTGTACTGGGTCTGCGGTGTCAGGCCGGTAATCGGCGCGCTGAAGTGCCTGGGGCCGTTAAGGCTTTCCGGCGGAGTGCTGTTGTTGAAGTTTCCAACCGTGCCCCACTCAAAAGTCACGGTGACCGATGGTGCCGAGCCAAGGCTGAAGAGTTCGCCGTGCAGGTCGGCCGAGTTGTGGCTGATGTTCATCGGCATCATCGTGCCCACCACCGGAGCGGCCTGGGGCGGCCCCATCGGCGCCCACAGCTCGGGTTCGGTGTTATTCTGCACCGGCGACGCCGGCGGGTTGGTTATCTGCCTGGTGGTGCCATCGGGTAACCTGATGAACAGCTGGTAACCGGCGCCACGATTGGAATCAAACAGAACCGTCTGGCTGTCCGGCGCCCAGGAAGGCCACTCATCGGTGGCGCTATGCTCGACTATCTTATTCTGGTCAGCGCCGGTGGCGCTCATGCTCCAGATTTCCCAGTTACCACTGCGGTTGGACTGGAAGACAATCTTTGAGCCGTCCGGTGACCACTGCGGATGGTCATCACTGCTGGTGTTGTTGGTCAGACGCTGGCGGCCGCTGCCATCGGCGTTCATCACGTATATCTGCCGCGGCGCTTCTGCCGTTGTGCCGGATGAGAAGACAATCTTTGAGCCGTCCGGTGACCAGTCGGGGAAGCCGTTGAAAACGGCATTATCGCCGGCGGTCAGGCGGACAGGGTTGGAGCCGTCGGCGTTCATCACATAGACCTGGCCGGCCCCGCCATCGCGGTTTGAGGTAAAAGCGATCCTCGTGCCATCGGGAGACCATGAAGGTGCGTAATCGTCGGCATCATTGTTGGTCAGTCTGGTCTTGCCCGAGCCGTCCGGGTTCATTGTCCAGATTTCGAGGTCACTTTCGCCCTGCGCCGCCGAGGCCCAGGCGATCTTCGTTCCATCGGGCTTCCACGTGGGATTCACGTCATTGCCGGCGTTATTGGTGAGGCGCGTCGAAGTCCCGGCCAGGTTATCAAGCAGGTAAATCTCCGGGTTGCCGTCACGGTCGGAAACAAAGACCATCTTGCCCGGCCTGGTGCCCTGGTCTGTGGTAAACATGATGTCAGTGCCAAAGGCGATACCGGCCGCCTGGCCATCGGCTACCGCCTGGTAATGGTACGTCTGGTTGGGTTGAAGGCCATTGAGAACAAAGCTGAACGGCCCCGGCGCATTCCTGGTCTCGGCCGGAGTCACATTGCCGTAATAGATGTTGGTGCCCCAGTTGAAGAAGACGCCCAGCGCGGGCGCCGCGCCCAGTGATATCAGGTTGCCGTTAAGGCGGGCCGAGTTGCCGGTGACCTCGCTCGGAGGGCTGGTGGCCACAACCGGCTGGGTGGCGCCGCCGGCGACAAACATCTGGTTCTCGCCGTAGCCAATACCGAAGACGCCGCCATCACCGACTGCCCGGAAGTTGTAGACCATGCCCGGGTTAAGGCCCATAATGACAAAGCTGAACGGCCCGGTCGCGCCCAGGGATTGTGGCGGTGTGCTCATGCCGTATTGTGGCCCAGGCCCCCAGTTGAAGAAGGCCTGGACGGTGGTGGCGCCGCCCTTGGCGTTGAGCTGGCCGTTAAGACGGGCGGAGTTACTGGTTATCTCAGTGGCTGGATGTGTTGTCACTGCCGGCGGGTTGCCGCCAGTAGTGGTCATGAAGACAGTGTCGAAGTCATTGGGGTCGTAGACCCACGGGCCGCCCGAGGCGCGCGCTTTGAGACGGTAATGGTAGGTGGTGCTGGGGTCAAGGCCGGTGACGTTAATTTCGAACGGGCCAGTGGTGGTGCGTGTGACGAACTCGGTCATCCATCCGTAGAAGTTGGTCGGGCCGTAGTCGAAGTACAGGTCGACCGCCTGCTGGCCGCCCATACCGGTAAGCTCGCCCCTGAGGGTGGCGGTAGTGGCCCCAACGTTGGTGGCCGGCCGCGTCCGGAAGGTGAACGGAGGCGGCGGTGCCGGGTTGGTCATGAAGCTCATGTTGGCGCCGTAGCCGGTGCCGGAAGCGCCGCCGTCAGCGGCGGCACGGAAATTGTAGAAACTGCCCGGAGTCAGACCAATCAAACTGTAAACAAAGGCCCCGGGGGATGTTTGCGGTGTCTTCGGAGTGCTGATCGAGTAGGCCATGGTCGGACCATACTGGAAGAAAACGTCAACGGAGGGCGCACTGCCGAGGAAGACCAGAGTGCCGTTAAGGGTAGCCGTGTTCCATCCGATGCCGGTAGCCGGTCCGGTGGTCACGGCCGGGGGACCGCCGGACTGTGAGAAGTTGGCCGTGACGTTGCGGTTCATGTTCATGACGACGGTAGTCGGGCTGGTCAGGCCTACGGCATCACCGGTCCAGCCGGTGAAGACGTAGCCGCTAGAAGCGGTGGCCGTCAGGGTAACGCTGGTGCCGGCGGCGAAGGAAGCACTCGGTTGCCCCGGCGTGTTAATACCGATAGGGTTGCTGGTCACGTTGCCACCGGCGGCGGGGGCTACGGTGACATTGAGGGTATAGTTGGCCGCCTGCTCGACGAAGTTGGCGGTGACGTTCTTGAAAGCGTTCATGGTGACCTGTATGACGTTCCCGGTACCCTGGGCATCGCCGCTCCAGCCGACGAAGTTGTAGCCGGTAGCCGCGGTAGCGGTCAGGGTGACGACCGTGCCAGCGGAAAAGTTGGCCGCCATGTTCTGCTGGTTGATGCCGGGCGGATTGCTGACAACCGTGCCGCCCTGGAGAGGTACGCGGTTGACGTTCAGAGTATAGCTGGCCGCCTGCTGGGTGAAGTTGGCGATGACGGTGCGGTTGGCGTTCATCGTAATCTGGACGAACGGGTTGTTGCCGGTGGCATCACCGGACCAGTTCTGGAAGGCGTAGCCGGGCGCCGGGCCGGCGTTGAGGTTGACGATGGTGCCGGCCGGGAAGATGGCAGTCAGGTTGCCAGCGCCAATTCCGGGTGGGTTACTGACGATGTTGCCGCCGTTGGGCGGGTTCATAATCACGGTCAGCGTGTAGTTGGCCGCCTGCTGGACGAAGTTGGCGGTAATGGTCTTGTTCGAGTTCATGGCCACCTGGATCATCGGCGTGGTGCCGGATATGTCACCGGTCCATTTTTCGAAGTTGTAGCCCTGCAAAGGCGTTGCGGTGAGGATCACCACGGTGCCGGCGGCGAAGGTGGCCGTCTGGGTGCCCAGGCTGATGCCGGCCGGGTTGCTGGTGACGAAGCCGCCAGCGGCGGGATTGACGTTGATATTGAGAGTGTACGAGGACGCCTGCTGGACAAAGTTGGCGCTAACGGTCTTGTTGGAAGTCATGGTAAGCGAGGTGGTAGCGGTGCTGCCCGAGGCATCGCCTGACCAGCCGAGGAAGTTGTAACCGGCAGCCGGCGTGGCGAGGAGGTCAACGATAGCACCGGCCGGGAACTGGGCTGTCAGGGTAGCGCCGCTGATGCCGGCCGGTGTGCTGGTAACACTGCCGCCGCCGGCCGGGTTCACGACTACGGTCAGAGTATATAACACCTGCGTGCCGGTAGTGGTAAAGGTCTGGTCGTTGCCGAAGCCCATGCCGGCGGGTCCGCCGTCAACGACGGCCCGGTAGTGGATGGTGGTGCCGGCTGGCAGACCGAAGATGTCATTGAAGTATGGGCCGGTGTTCATCAAGGTAATCGGCGGCGTGTTCCTGTCATATGTAGTGGTCGGGCCGGCCTCGAAGAAGGCAAGCACGTAAGGGGCCGAGCCAAGTGAAGTCACGGTGCCGTTGAGCCTGGCGCTGTTATTGGTGATGTTGGAAGCCGGGTTGGTGGTCACCTGAGGCATCGCTCCGGCGGGCAGGAACATGGCCGTGACCGATTTGTTCGAATTCATCGTGACCACGATGGGGTTCTGCGGTCCGAAGGCGTCGCCCGACCAGCCGACAAAGGCGGAGCCGGCCTCCGGTGTGGCCAGGAGGGAAACGTTAATTCCGGCCGGGAACTGGGCTGTCATGGTAGCACCGCCGATACCGGTTGGCGTACTGACAACATTGCCGGTGCCGTCACCTATCTTGATGATGGTCAGGGTGAAACTCGCCGCTGTCTGCTGGTTAAAGGTTGCGGTAATGAACTTGTTTGCGTCCATGGTGACGGTAATCTGCGGATTGGCGCTTGCAACGGCGCCGGTCCAGTCAACGAAGACCGAGCCGGGCGAGGGCACGGCGTTGAGTGTCACCAAGGTGCCGGCCGGGAACTGCGCCATATTCTGGAATGGCGTGTTAATGCCCGGAGGGTTGCTGGTGACCGTACCCGTGCCGGTGCCGGCATTATTCACCTGGAGAGAGAAGAAACCGCCGGACCCTGAGTTAAAGGTTGCCGTCACGTTCTTGTTGGCGTCCATGGTTACCTGGACTGACGGGCTGGCACCGCTGACGGCTCCTGACCAGCCGGCAAAAGTTGAGCCTGCGGCCGGGGTGGCGTTGAGAGTGACAACCGTTCCGGCCGGGAACTGCGCGGTCATGCTTCCCATGCCGATGCCCGGTGGGTTGGACGAGATGAAGCCCTGGCCGGTGCCGGCGATGGACACGTTGAGGACGAAGTTACCCGCCTGCTGCTGGTTGAAGGTGGCGGTGATAGTCTTGTTGCCGTCCATAATGACAACCACATTGGGGAAGCTGCTGGTGAGTGCTCCCGACCAGCCGGCAAAGATGGAGCCGCTGTCCGGTACCGCGTTCAAGTTGACCTGCGTGCCAGCGGGAAAATCGGCGGTGAGGGTGGCGCCCCCGATGCCGGCCGGGTTGCTGGTGACCGTACCCGTGCCGGTGCCGGCCTTGATCACGGTCAAAGTAAAGTTCTGTACCGCCCCGGAGGCGATAGTGAAAACATTATCGCTCATGTCGGTTATTGTGGCATTGGTCAGGCTGGTTATGCGTACTTTGGCGGTGCCGGTTGTTGGGGTGGTGACGGTCCAGGCCTCGGTGCCGTCGTTCGGGGTATCGGCAAAGAGGGTCTCCCAGTTGGCGCCGTTATCCCGGGAGAGCTCGATCTTGACGTTGCCCGTAAATCCGGAGCCGGTCCAGGTAATGTTGACACTATTGCCGACCGTCCAGTACTCGCCGCCGTTGGGAGAGTTGACGATGAGGGAAGCACCGAGCGGTGTCGAGAACTGGTAGTTCTGACCGTAGCCGGTTCCGGCGGCACCACCGTCGACCGCAGCACGGTAGTTATAGGTATTGCCGGCAAGCAGCCCGGTGATGTTCTCCGTGAACAGGTTCAGGGCCGTCAGATTCTGGCCGGGTGTGGTGTTGGCATAGGGCGGGCCGGCGTTGGGGCCCCACTGGAAGAAGCCATGGACGGGAAAGGAAGCGCCGCCCAGTGAGGTGAGATTACCCCTCAGGGTAGCCGAGGTCTGCAGGACATTGTCAGGCGGCATGGTCTGCACGGCGGGAGGGCCGGAAGGAGTACTGGAGATGATGGCGAAAGCCGGGCTCCAGCCGGCCACGCCGGGCATGGCGTTGGAGGACACCCTGACCCTCGCTTGGGTGGTTGTTGGCCCGGTCACGGTCCAGGCCTCGGTGCCGTCGTTCGGGGTATCGGCAAAGAGGGTCTCCCAGTTGGCGCCGTTATCCCGGGAGAGCTCGATCTTGACGTTGCCGGTGATGCCGGACGACTGCCACTGGATGTTGCGGCTGGAGCCAACTGGCCATTGTTCAGAGCCTGTCGGATAGGTGACGCTTATACTCGGCGGCGGCCCGCTCATCTGAAAGTTGGCAATCACCGCCTTGTTGGCGTTCATAGTAACCTGGCCGGGCACGGTAGTGCCGGTAATATCGCCATCCCAGCCGACGAAGGTGAAACCCTGGGCCGGGATGGGGGTAAGGCTGACAGTGGCGCCGGAACCAAAGGGCCCTACCGGGGTTGCCGGCGCGTTGATGCCGGTCGGGTTGCTGACAACGGTGCCCCCGAGGGGCGGGACGACATATACTGCGAGTGCGTACTGTCCCGGTGGCGGACCTTGTTGGGTTGTGAACTGGAGGATTTCGCCGTAGGCGGCCTCGCCGCCAAAGGCCGAGCCATCGGCTACGGCCCGGAAATAGTACGTGGTTGAAGGGGTCAGCCCGGTTACCGTGGCACCGAACGGGCCCGGTGCGAACTGGTTCTCGAACGGGGTCTGACCGGTCAGGGCGCCTGGACTGATACCGTACTGGAAATAGACTTCGATATGCCCGGTGCTGGTCGTCCCCAAGAGAGTGACGTTGCCATTGAGTATGGCACTGCTGGGAGAGATCCCCTGTGCTGCCTGGGTCGTCACCTGGGGCGGCACGGCGGCCACCGGCCGGGAGATGCTCATGGGCAGAAGACTGCTGATGAGTATCAGGGCCGCAAGTATGCCGACAATGCGGTTGCCGGCCTGCCGTGCTGTGGTCTTGTGAACTCGACTTAACATTCTCTTTCTCCTCTGGAGCTGACCTGTCCCGATATACTTGTACTCTTGCTCACCTGTGAAATAAAATAAATAAAATCCTGTTCCGGTAATCTGCGAGGCATTCTCCTGACGCTGGTCGGTAGGGAAGTCCGCCACTGCCACACACCGTGTTCTGAGCACACACTGGCGATTATACCATACTCGTATCTCCTTAATTAAGGCATCTTCGGTTACTTTACGGTTGGTTTTATCTCACAAGTCCGGCATCACGTTGTCTCGAACCGGTTGTTTCTCAAGCCCACGACATACTGGGCGATGAACATGGCGTCGAAGACATCCAGCCTATCGCCGGCGGTACCGTCGTGCTTGACGCAGGCGGCGTTAAGCAGGTTGAGGTCGGATGGGGGGCGGGTGCCGACAATATATTGAGCGATGAACATGGCGTCGAAGACATCGATTGTGCCGTCGGCCTTGGCGTCGCCACGGCGGAAAATCAGGGTATTCGAGTTCTGCTCCGGCACGCTCGTCCCGCCGGTGGCCGCGGCTATCTGGGTGAAAGCGTTGTTAAAAACATAAGTGGTCGCGTTGTCTCCGGTGAGTCTGAGAACCAGCCTAGCGATGGCGCTGTTGTCGGGCTGGACCGGCGCCACGACGCCGCTGGTGCCGTAAACGCCGGTGGTCGTGTTTATCGTCGGCACCGGGTTGTCGTAGGGAGCTACACCCCGCACGGCAATAAGCTCCATGCCGGCGATAGCGCCGGGGGAGCCGCCGGAAAGCGGGGATGATGAAGCGGTGGCCGAGTAGCCGCCAACGCCACCGGGGAGGGTGGCGGTGGTGCCGGTGGAAATATCCTTAATCCGGTTGATGTTGACGTTGACCACGGCTGTTCCGTCGGTGTCAATTGACTGGGTCAGCCCGGTCTCGGCGACGGTCTGCCCCGCGGCGAAGGTGCTGAAAGTCATATCAGCGCCAAGCCCCATGCCGTGCGCACCGCCATCGCCCCGCGCCCGGTAGTGGTAAGAGGTGCCGGCGTTGAGACCGGTGACACCGGCACTGAAGCTTCCGGCAGCAGTCCGGGACTGGTTCGGCGTCGGGCTGCCGTAAGCGGTGGTGGTGCCGTATTCGAAGGACACGTTGACCGAGGTTGCCGTGCCCAGCGAGCTCAAATAGCCGTTAAGGGTGGCCGAACTCGTGGTGGTGGCGGTGGTCGGCAGGGTGGTCACGCTCGGCGGTACGACGGTGCTGAAGGTGGCGTCACTGCCGGTAGCTGTCCCGTACGGGCTTTCCGCCCTGGCCCGGAAGTGGTAGGTGGTGCCGGCGGCAAGGCCGGCGACCGACTGGGCGAAAGTGCCGGTGGCCGTCTTGGCCTCGGCAGTAGTCTGGGTGCCGTAGGCGGCAGTGGGGCCGTACTCGAAGTTGACGTTGACGGTGGTGGCGGTGCCGAGCGAGGTCAGGTTGCCGTTGAGGGTGGCACCCGTGGTCGTAATGCCGGTGGCGGCGGTGGTTGCCACCAACGGCGGTTGTGACGTTGTGGTGAAGGTGGCATCAGCACCGGTGGCCGTGCCGTGGACACCACCGTCGGCCGCGGCCTGGAAATGGTAAAGGGTGAGGCCGCCAAGCCCGGTGACGTTGGCGGAGAAGGCGCCGGTGGCCGTCATAGCCTGGGGAGCGGTTGAGGTGCCATAGGAAGTGGTCGTACCGTAGTTGAAAAAGACGTTGACCGTACTTGCCGTACCGAGTGAGGTCAGGTTGCCGTTGAGGGTGGCTGTGGTCGAAGCGACGTTGGTGGCAGCTCCGGTGGTGACGGCTGGCGGCGTGGCCGGCTGGGTGGTAAAGGTGGCATCGGCGCCGGTGCCAGTGGCCTGTCCCACGCCCCGGGCACGGTAGTGATACAGGGTGTTCGGCGTCAGGCCGGTGACGTTGGCGGAGAAAGTGCCGGTGGCCGTCTTGGCCTCGGCAGTAGTCTGGGTGCCGTAGGCGGCAGTCGGGCCGTACTCGAAGTTCACGTTGACCGTCGCGGCCCCGCCGAGGTTGGTCAGGTTGCCGTTAAGGGTGGCGGTGGTGGTCGAGACGTTAGTAACGGTGCCGGTGGTGACCGTAGGCACCGCCCCGTAGCCGAAGGTAACAGACATGATAGTGTGGGGCCAGGTAGCCGAGTAGGTATCGGGCGGGGCAAACTGTGGCTCGCAGACTACGGTATGCCAGTCACCGGTGGCGTCTGAAGCCGGGACAAAGGTGCGCTGGGTGTCGAGGACACCACCGGAAGTAGAGGTAAGCGAATCGGTATTTGTCTTAGCTCCGGAGCCGCTGTACCAGGCGGCCAGATAGCTATGGTTCGGCAGGAAGCCGGTGCCTCGCAGATAGGCGGTAGCACTGCCCGAAAAAGCATTGCTGGCGTTGGTTCGTGCGGCATCGGAGTAGGAGCCGAGTGCCGGCAGGGCGTCGATGGCGGATGATGCGTCCACCAGCCCCCAGCCGTAAATACCGTCCCATCCCCCGGCGCCCTTGTCAACCGCCGTCCGTTCAAGTGCGTGCCGCACCTGTGCCGGTGTCCAGGTCGGGTTCTTGTTAAGGATAAGCGCTCCGACGCCGGCCGCCAGCGGGCAGGCCATGCTGGTGCCCTGCATGACATAGTAGTTGGCCGGCTGGCCGGAAGTGCCGTTGCTGATTATTCTGGGGTCGTAGCTGGTATTGCCCGGTGTGTAGAGGCTGTCGCGCGCCGATATTATCTGCGCGCCGGGTGCGACCACATTGGGCTTGCTGGGCGCGCCGCCGTCCACCCGCGGCCCGCGGCTGGAGAAGCTGGAAATAACCCCGGGTGCCGGGTCGCTGGTGGCGGTGTAGGTCGTCCCGAGATAGTTCGTCCAGCTGCCACGGGTGGTGTAGGCGCCGACGGCGATGGCGCTATCGGCCTCAGCCGGGGCGCCAATGGTGTACATCGGATCGGGACTGGCAAAAGTAACCGAGGAACTGCCCCCGTAATAGTAGACGTGGAAAAACTGGCTGTTCGGAGAAGTGTTCTGGACTTTAAGATAGTAAGTCCCGGCAGGTCTGGCGTAACCCGTATCGAAAGAATATTCGATGACCTCGGTCCCGCGCGGGCTTTCAGACTGGCCACTGTTGGATAAATGGTCGGTGATTTCAGTGTAGCTCGAATCGTAATACTTCAAGCGAAGGGTGTTATGTACCGACAGTCCATCAAACCAAACAAGGCCCATGTACATATAAGTGCTGGCAGTGGAGTTTACCTGAATAAAACCGGTGGTACTGTTGCCTGGTACCGTTCCCGAATAATGCCATCCTCTGGAGCCGTTGTTGCCCGCGGAGATGAAAACGGTAGCGCCGCGGCTGACGGCATAGTCAACTCCCTGACAGTCCGCACTGCTGCCATCGTGGTAGGTGCTCCAGCCACCGTAGCTCATGGTGATTATCCTGGCACCGCGGTTGTCAACGGCATCTTTCATGGCATAGACCATGGCATTGGTACTGGCACCGCCGCTGGTATCGTTGCCTATCTTGTAGAACGCCAGGCTGGCGCCGGGAGCCGAGCCTTTGTAGCCGGCATTGAGCGTTCCCCGGCCGAGGACACTGCCGGTAACGTGGGTGCCGTGGCCGGTGACGGTATTGCCGATGGTATCGTCCAGGGTCGGGTAAGCGGAGTAGTCTTTGGCATAGACCGGAGTCGGGAAGTCGGAATGGGCAGTATCCAGGCCGGAATCGAGCACGGCGATGGTGACGCCGGCACCGGTCCAGCCGCCGGTCCAGACGCTCCCCACGTTCATCGCGGCACGCCCGAGGTCGTTCTGCGGGTAAGATAGCTGCTCGGCGGAGTCTATCCGGACGACATCGGCCCGGGCGCCGATGTCGGCGATGCGGTCAATCGGCGCCTCGGCCAGGACGAAGCCGGCGGGGTGGTTGCCCACGGGAGGTATCCATGAGTCAGGGTAAACGGTGACGCCGATGGCGGCCAGCTCACTGACCTGTTTCGGTGTGGGTCTCTGGGCGAAATAAATAAAGACCTGCTCGCGGGTCAGGCTCTGGTCATCGGCGACAGCACCACGGTCGACTTTTACCGGCGCAGCCGCTCTGTGGAGCATCGCCGGCCGGGATGCCAGGGCCACCTTGGCTTTAATACGGAGGTTTAGGAAGCTCGATATCTTTGAAGCCGGCGGGGGATCGGCCGCCCTGGTCGGCTGGCCCGGCGGCAGTACCGCTGACAGAAGTATCAGCAGAGCCAGCAGGCCGGCGCCTGTTAATGCACGTTTACGCATGCCCGGCTCCTTTGCTACCTATCCGGCTCTCTGCGGCTCCAGCTTTTTCTCCGCGGTATCAAGCCGGACTACGAAGTCTTTGGCCGCCAGAGCACCGAGTCTATCGACCGGCATATCGGCCAGAAGAAAGCCGGTCTGGTGACTGCCGACTGGCGGGATCCACGATTCGGGGTAGACAGCGACGTTGATCGCCTTCAGCTCCGCCGACTGCTCTGCGGTCAACGGCCCGGTCAGGTAGATGAAGACGCGCTGGACATTTAACGGTTCCGTCCGCATGCCCAGTTCTTTCATCCGGGCCAGCGTCTCCGCAGTCGGCCTGGCAATCTGCTGTTTCCGGAGTGAGACCTGCTGGAGCAAGTCGTAGCTCGCCTTTGCCTGGACGGCACCATCCTGCGGACATCCCAGGACCAGCATACCCATGATTATTGCTGTTACCGTCACGATGACGACGGGCCAGTTTTTCAACCTGTCACCCTTCACCCTCCCCTGTCGCGGGAAAGGGATATGAGATTTCGGAGGGGCCGCACCCTTCGGTTACCATACCATCATGAAGGGCACCGGACATCCCGAGAGGGGCGGGTCCGGTGCCCTCCGTATTTGCGGTTTCTACTTACGACGGCCCCGGTGTCCCCGGTGGGGTCGGCCGGGCCCTTTTCTTGAAGCCGAACCACCAGACCAGTACACCGATGACCACAACAGCGGCGATGATACCGACCGCCATGCCGACTGGGAAGGCCGGGGTTGGAGCGGGTGCCGGCGCCGGCGTTGGGGTTGGCCTGGGTGTGGGTGTCGGAGCCGGAGCCGGCGTTGGTGCCGGTGTGGGCGTCGGAGCCGGCGTTGGTGCTGGTGCTGGCGTTGGCGTTGGTGCCGGTGTGGGCGTCGGAGCCGGCGTTGGTACCGCTACCTTGCCAAACATGGCAAAAGTTGTGAAGTGGTCGACATCCGCCGAGACGGTGGATGTCTTGGTATCGACAATGCTCTTGAGGGAAACCCACTGCTTGCCATCATGGAAGGCGAGGTAGAGGTCGGCCTCGTTGACGCCCTTAGGCAAAGCCTTCGGGTCGTAGGTCATGGTCAGTGTTATTGCCGGTTTGAACTGGGCCCCGCTCGGACCGAGCTCGTAGGACACGACGATTGCCGCACCAGATGGCGCTGCGGGCGGTGTTGCCGCACCGGCGGTGAAGTTGTTCAGCGGTCGGCCGTCCGCACCGAGCAGTCTGGTGCCGGAAGCGATATTGATGCCGAGCTTGCCATCGGTGGTCTGGAGCCTGGTATCCCAGATGGCGGCGCCGGAAGCATCAACTCTGAAGCCGGCTGTGCCCAGCACATTCAGGCCGCTGACCCCAACCGAGCTTGTAAACGCACCTCCGCCTCCACCCCCGCCGCCAGCACTGACCGGGGTGCTGAAACCACCGAACTTGGAGAGGTGGGTAATAGTGCCGTACAGGTAATGCTCGACGGTGTTGACGCCGCTGTCGGGCACAACCTCCCAGACGCCCAGCGTGGTGTTCCAGGTATAGAGCCGCATGGTTACTTCGTTGGTGCCCGGCGGTAACTGGCGCGGGTCGTAGTCAACACGGATGTATATCTGCCTCAGGTTGTTACGGATGGCCGGGTCGGCGGTGATTTCGAGGTAGACGCCGGTGGCGTTGCCTCCCACCGGAGCGCCGACATTACCGGACGGGTTGCTCATCTGCTGTGTGACGCTGATATCGCCGGTAACGTTTGTAGTCGTTTCGACTTGCAGGGTGGTGTTGGAGGTGGTCACCGGCGTCGCCGAAGAGGCGCTGGTATTGATAGTGTTCTTGGCGAAGGTGCCGCTGGCCGACCCGCTGTTGCCGGCGAGGTCAGTCCCGCGGGCGGTAACGATGTAGCTGCCGCTGAAACCACCGGCCGGGGCGTAGGTGCCGCGCCACTGGTTGACACCTGAAGGCGTCATCGTTATGGCAGGATTGATGTTTACCGTGGGCGGGGCGGCAAGCGGCTCGCTGGAAGTGACGGTAATGGTGACGGAATCGGTCGGATCGCTGATGCCGAGCGTCAGCGTTGGCGCTGTAGTATCAAGGGTTACGGTCACGACGCCGGAACTGCCGGTGTTCGGCGGTGTGCTGTTGTCCTGCGCCGTTACCTCGATCCTGTTGACACCGCTGGAGAGTGTTTTCATTTTGCTGAAGTTGCCGTTGGAAACGGCGATGGTCTCACTGATGCCGTTAACGGTTAGAGTGGCTGAGGTGATGGTTGTGGGGCTTACCGTGCCGGTGATGCTGACCGCGGCGACGTTGGTGAGCGAGTTGTTGGCCGGCGCGGTGATATTGACCGCCGGCTTGGTGGTGTTGAGGGTCACGCTGACGGTAGCCATGCCGGTGTTGCCGACGGCGTCGGTGGCAGAGACGACTATGGTGTTAGCGCCGGTGACCAGCGTCACCGCCTGGGTGAACTGGCCGTTGGCAACCGGCACGCGGATAGGCACTCCACCGTTCAGGGTCAGCACGACGGTACTGATCGTGGGGTCATTGACCGTGCCGGTGACGTTCTGCACCGGGATGCTGACGATGCTGTTGCTAATCGGCCGGTTGATGTTGATTGCCGGCGGCGTGGTGTCCAGGGTAACGCATCTGACGCCGGATGAGCCGAGGAAGTTGGCATCGCCCTGGTGGCCGGTGGTATAAGCGTTGGCCACGATGATATTAACGCCCTCGCTAAGGGTCACATTGGCATTGAAGAAGCCGCCGGCGACAGTCATGGGTATCGCCATGCCGTTCACCGACACGGTACCGCTGGTGGCGTAAGTAATGGTGCCGGATACCGTCAGGGCCGCGGTATTGGTCAGCAGGCCTTCCGACGGGCTGGCTATGACGATGGTCGGCCGGTTGGGGTCAACGGTCACAATCACGGTGGGCGAGTTCCCGGTATTTGGTGGCACCGCAGTATCAACCGCCCTGACGAAGATGTTGTTGGAACCGACATTCAGGGGTACCGTCCGGCTGAAGTTGCCGGTCGGGCCGGGGACGACGGCATTGGCAACACCGTTGACGAAGATGCTGACGGTGGCATTGACGTCGTTCACGTTGCCGGTGACGGTTACCTGGGTGTCCCTGATCACGACGCCGTCAGCCGGCGTGCTCATCACGACCACCGGAGCAATGGTGTCGGCGGCGACGGTCAGGGTTGAGGTGCCGGACACGGCGCTCCAGATTGCCTGGATGGTGGTTGTACCGGCACCGGCGGTAGTCGCCAGGCCGGTGCCGCTGATGGCTGCCACCCCGGGCGCGCTGGAGGTCCAGGTGGCGACGCTGGTCACATCCTGGGTGGCGCCGTTGGAGTAGACAGCGGTCGCCCGGAACTGGACGGTCGGCGGGCTGCCGGCGACAAAGGTGACGTTAGGATTGGCCGGGGTGACGCTGATGGAATCGAGGACCGGCGGGTTGACCGTCAGGGTTACCGCCGGACTGGTGACATTGCCAAGGGCGGCGGTAATCTGGGCGGTACCCGGAATGAAGGTCGTAGCCACGCCGCCTCCATTGATGGCGGCCACGGCGGTGTTGTTGCTTGACCACGTGACAAATCCGGTGATGACGGCGGTTGAGGCGTCAGAGTAGGTACCGGTGGCGATAAATGCCTGCGTCCGGCCGGCGACCACAGTCGGTGCACCCGGGGTCACGGCGATGCTGGTAAGTGTGGCGCTGGTCACCGTCAGCACCGATGCACCGCTGGTGACGCCACCGCTGGTTGCGGTGATGTTGGACGTGCCCGGAGCAACGCCGGTGGCGAGGCCGCCGGCGGCGATGGTGGCCGCGGCTGGAGTACCGGAAGTCCAGGTGGCGGTGGCGGTAACATCGGCTACCGTGCCATCGGAATAGGTAGCCACGGCGCGGAACTGCTGGGTATTGCCGGCGGCGATGGTCGCCGCGGCCGGCGTTACCGCGACCGCGGTGACTGTTGCCGGGTTAACGGTAAAAATGGCGGAGCGGCTGATGCCGCTCATGGTTGCGGTTATGATTGTCGTGCCGGTGGTGCGGCCGGTGACCATACCGCCGGTGAAAGGCGGTCCCGGAGTACTGAGACCGGTACCGAGGCCCGATGAGGTTATTGAGCCCACCGCCGTATTGGAACTGGCCCAGACGACATCGTTGGTAATATCCAGCGTGCTGGCATCCGAGAACGTGCCGGTGGCCGTCAACTGCTGGGTAAGCCCGGCGGCGACGTTCAGGGTGCCGCCAATGGTGATGCTGGTCAGGGCGGCCGCGGTGGTGAACTGCATGTTGGCGCCGCTGGCGGTGCCGTGGGCGCCGCCGTCGGCAACAGCGCGGAAGTTATAGGTCGTATTGGCGCTTAGGCCACTCAAGGCGGCAGTAAAGTTGCCGGTTGCAGTCATGGACTGACCGGTGGTCGACCTGCCATAGTTGGTAGTCGTGCCATACCGGAAGTAGACGTTGACGCTGGCGGCAGTGCCCAGACTGCCGAGGTTGCCGTTAAGGGTGGCGCCAGTAGCGGTAATGCCGCTGGCGGCGTTGGTGGTGACCGTCGGCGGCGTGGCCGTGGTCGTAAAGGTGAGATTACTGCCGGTGGCGGTGCCGTGGGCGCCGCCGTCGGCCGCGGCCTGGAAGTTGTAGGTGGTAGCCGGCGATAGTCCGGTAATCGCGGCGCTGAAAGCGCCGGCGGCCGTCAATGCCTGGACGGGAGTGGCGTTGCCGTAAGCGGTGGTCAGGCCCCAGTTGAAGTTGACGTTGACGGTGGCAGCGGTGCCCTTGGCGGTCAGGTTGCCGTTGAGGGTAGCACCGGTATTGGTGATGCCGGTGGCGGCGTTGGTAGTTACCGTCGGCGGCGTGGTGCCGGTGGTGAACTGCATGTTAGCGCCGGTGGCGGTGCCGTGGGCGCCGCCGTCAGCCGCGGCACGGAAGTCATACTGAGTGCTGGCCGTCAGGCCGGTGATGGCGGCGCTGAAAGCGCCGGTGGTTGTCCTTGCTACCGGCGTCGTCGTTGTGCCGTAAACCGGTGGCGTCGCCGTTACGCCGTATTGGAAGTTGACGTTGACGGTGGTGGCGGTGCCGAGGCTGGTCAGGTTGCCGTTGAGGGTGGCACCGGTGGTGGTGATATTGGTGGCGGCGTTGGTAGTTACCGTCGGCGGCGCGGTGCCGGTGGTAAACTGCATGTTAGCGCCGGTGGCGGTGCCGTGGGCGCCGCCGTCAGCCCTGGCACGGAAATTGTACTGTGTGCCGGCGGAAAGCCCGGAGAGCGGGAAGGCAAAGGCGCCGGTGGCAGTCATGGCCTGGGCTGGAGTGGTGCTCCCGTAGGTGGTAGCGGTACCGCAATCGAAGGAGACATTGACCAGCGGCGCCGTGCCGAGGCTGGTCAGGTTCCCGTTGAGGGTGGCTGAGGTGGTGCCGATGCCAGTGGCGGCGTTGGTGGTTACTGCCGGCGCCGTGACGCCGGTGGTGAAGGTCATGTTGGCGCCAAGAGCACTGCCGTGAGCACCGCTGACCGCGGCGCGGAAGTTGTAGGTGGTACCGGCCAGCAGACCGTTGACGCCGGCGCTAAAAGCGCCGGTGGCATTCAGCGCCTGAAGCGCAGTCTGAGAACCGTACTGGGAAGTCACACCGTAATCGAACCAGCCATTGACGGTGGCGGCAGTACCCAGGGAAGTCAGGTTGCCATTAAGCTGGGCGCCGCTGGTGGTGATGTTGCTTGCGGCCACGGTGGTTACCGCCGGTGGCGTGGTGCCGGTGGTAAAGGTCGAGTCCGGTCCCTGGGCGGTGCCGTGGGCGCCGGCGGCCAAGGCGCGGTAGTGATAGAGGGTCCCCGGCGTCAGGCCGGTGATGGCGGCATTAAAGGCACCCGTTGCCGTCCTGGCCTGGGGCGCTGTGGCGGTGCCGTAGGCGGTGGTCGTGCCGTATTCAAAGTTGACGTTGACGGTGGTGGCGGTGCCGAGGCTGGTCAGGTTGCCGTTGATGGTGGCACCGGTGGTGGTGACGCCGGTGGCCGGCAGTGTCAGTACCGTCGGCGGGATGATGGAGAAGCTCTGGTTGCTACCCGTGGCGCTGCCGTGGATGCCGGCATTGGCCGCGGCCCGGAAGTGGTAAGTGTTGTTGACGGAGAGGCCGGTGATGGCGGCATTAAAGGCGCCCGTGGCCGTCATGGCCTGCGGCGTCGTGTCGTTCCCATAGGCGGTGGTGGTGCCCCAGTTGAAGTTGACGTTGACGGTGGTGGCGGTGCCGAGGCTGGTCAGGTTGCCGTTGAGGGTGGCACCGGTGGTGGTGATGTTGGTGGCGGCGCTGGTGACGACCGTCGGCGGCGTGGTGCCGGTGGTGAACTGCATGTTAGCGCCGGTGGCGGTGCCGTGGGCGCCGCCGTCAGCCCTGGCGCGGAAGTCGAGGGTGGTGGCCGGCGCCTGCCCGGTAATGGTGGCGCTGAAGGCGCCCGTTGCCGTCCTGGCCTGAGGCGTGGTCTGGTTGCCGTAGGCTGGAGGCGTCGCCGCCGGCCCCCAGTCGAAGCTGACATTAACCGTTGTCGCTGAGCCCATCGAGGCCAGATTGCCGTTCAGGGTGCCCCCGCTGAGGGTAATGTTGGTCGCGGCGTTGGTTACGACCGTCGGCGGCGTCAGCGTGGTAAAGCTAGCGTTGGCGCCGGTGGCTGTGCCGTGGATGCCGCCGTCAGCCGCAGCCCTGAAGTTGTAACCGGTCCCCTGGGCCAGGCCGGTGAGGTTGGCCGAGAAGGTGCCGGTGGCGGTCATGGCCTGCGGCGTCGTGTCGTTCCCATAGGCGGTGGTGGTGCCCCAGTTGAAGTTGACGTTGACGGTGGTGGCGGTGCCGAGGCTGGTCAGGTTGCCGTTTAGGGTGGCGCCGGTCAGGCCGATACTGGTGGCCGCCTGCGTTTGCACCACCGGCGGGTTGGTCAGAGTGGTAAAGGTGGCGTTGGCGCCGAGGCCGACGCCCTGGGCACCGCCGTCGCCCCGGGCGCGGTAGTTGTAGGTGACGCCTGAATTGAGTCCCGCCAGATTGGCGGAGAAAGCACCGGTGGCCGTCATGGCCTGCGGCGTCGTGTTGTTCCCGTAGGCGGTGGTGGTGCCCCATTCAAAGTTGACGTTGACGGTGGTCGACCCCCCGAGGGCGGTCAGATTGCCGTTGAGGGTGGCCGAATTGATAGTGATATTGGTGGCCGGGCTGGTCACGACCGTGGGCGGGTTGCCGATGTTGACCTGACAGCCGACCACGGTGTGGTCAATGGCGGTGCCGTCCTTGTCGCCGAAGCTGATTACGGTAACCCCCATGTTGCCCGTCTGGCCCGACGTTGCTCCCGGTGCAGCGCTGACATTCAGCGTGGCGATAACCGTGTCGGTCGTGAGGTAGGCAGAACCGGTAAAGCCGGCAAAGGTCACCTGGCCCTGGGTGTTATCAACGGCGCCGGGGGTAAAGGTCCAGCCGGTGACCGTGGCCGGATTGATGGCATCGACGTGGACGACGGCCGGGTTCCAGGTGTAGCGGAAGTTGAAACCCCCGACGCCGTTGCCGGCGCCGAGGTTGGGGATGTTCCTGATGGCCAGCGGAACGTTGTCCCGGGCGCCGCCGGGCGGGATGACTAGCAGGTTGCCCTCGTTGACCATGATGCGGGCGCCGGTATCGGTGGTGAAGGTGACATTGGCACCGGTGGCCGTGCCGGCCGTGCCCCCGTCGGCCCTGGCCCGGTAGTTGTAGCCGGTACCCGGCATCAGGCCGGTGATGCTGGTGGAGAAGGTGCCGGTGGCCGTCTTGGCCTCGGCAGTAGTCTGGGTGCCGTAGGAGGTGGTCGTGCCGTACTCGAAGTTGACGTTGACGATGGCGGCATCGCCCATCGAGGTCAGGTTGCCGTTAAGGGTGGCGCTGCGGGTGCCGATGCTGGTCGCCGCCGTCGTGGTCACCGCCGGCGCTGTCTTCAGGGTGGTGAAGGTAGCGTTGGCACCGGTGGCGGCACCGTGGGCGCCGGCGTTGGCCGCGGCCTGGAAATTATACGTGGTGTTGGAAGTAAGGCCGGTGATACTGGCGGAGAAGGCGCCGGTGGCCGTCATAGCCTGGGGAGCGGTTGAGGTGCCATAGGAAGTGGTCGTACCGTAGTTGAAAAAGACGTTGACGGTACTTGCCGTACCGAGTGAGGTCAGGTTGCCGTTGAGGGTGGCCGTGGTCTGGGCGATGTTGGTGGCGGCATCCGTGGTGACGGTCGGCGGCGTGGCTCCGGTGAGGAAGGTGACGTTATCGCCGGTAGCCGTGCCGTGGGCGCCGCCGTCGGCCCGGGCCCGGTAGTTATACGTCACTGCCGGCGTCAGACCGGTGACGCTGGCGGAGAAGGTGCCGGTGGCCGTCTTGGCCTGGGCGGCAGTCTGGGTGCCGTAGGCGGCAGTCGGGCCGTACTCGAAGTTGACGTTGACGGTGGTGGCGGTGCCGAGCGAGGTCAGGTTGCCGTTGAGGGTGGCACCCGTGGTCGTAATGCCGGTGGCGGCGGTGGTTGCCACCAACGGCGGT
>Ga0315298_1000161_pt1 | contig 133534 bp, 125 predicted proteins | sample WHS_1_MG_FD_203077 | JGI IMG/M metagenome (GOLD analysis project Ga0315298, IMG submission 203077) | Extremophilic microbial mat communities from Washburn Hot Springs, YNP, Wyoming, USA - WHS_1_MG | ecosystem: Environmental > Aquatic > Thermal springs > Hot (42-90C) | place: USA: Wyoming...
TATACTCTAAAGGATGTCATTGAAGGGGCACAGGTTGAGGGCGCAAGCGTAACATACCATTCTGCGGGAACAGGTGGGACTATTACCGTTGCAAGCAACCAGTATACCTTCGGGTATACTCCGCATGCTACTGACAAACCAGGCCAGTTTACAAAGGGCTGGTAAAAAATAGGAGGAGTAAGCATGAAGGCATTAAAGAACACAAAAGGTTTTACTCTCATCGAGCTCATAGTGATCATCATCATCCTTGGGATTCTTGCGGCGATTGCTATCCCCAAGTACATGGATCTGCGGGAGGAAGCAGCGAAAGGCGTGGCACGGGGTGTTCTTGCTGCCCTGAGGGGAGCGAATGTGGCACTATTCGCAAAGAAGTCAATCGATCTTGTGACGTCAGGCTCTAGCGACACGTATACGTTGGGAGAGGTGTTCGCCAATGTAGAACTGCAGGGAGGATTTGAGGGTCTTACGAGGAACAATGACTACGATTACAGCCTAAAAATTGCCGGGTACGAGTTCAAATACACGATGGACTCCAGTGGATGGGCGGTCCCATCCACAATGCCGAAGATATACCTTGAGGGCTTCAATTACTAGGTTCTTTCCTAGTTAGACGAGGAGACCCGGGGGCTATACCATATACCGGAATCCCGGGCTCCGGAAAGCTATCGCCCTTGCTGACCTGGGTAGCCTCGCTTCGGCGAGGGAAACCCTATCCCGGAGTACTGGGCAAAAGGGATGTGAGTGGCTGCTCTTACGGTTCTCAACAACCGGGCCTGATTACTCGGTGTAGGACGCTCTTCCATGAAGTTATTTCCGGCTCTACGGGCTCTTCCTTACAGCGGGAATCCGCAAATCGGAAGCTTTCTCGAACATGCCGTAGCTTTCCCATCTACTCGAGTTCGTACGACCAGTAATACTTTATACCGCTTTCTTTGAGATAGGTCTCTATTGAAGGGTGATAATCATGGGCAACGAAGAGAAGGTATGTCTCTTTCTTTTCCCTTTTTCCGATCTCTTCTGCAATCTTCAGAAATCTCCTTATTTCGCTTTTCGAAGGCCTCACCTTCACTTCCCCTAATAAGAGGATCTTTTCCCCATTTCTTTTTCCCTCGCCCCAGAGGTTTATCTGATACTCCCCGTAGTATCTCCTTACGAGCTTACCTATGACCTCTATACCCTCTGACCTTAGAAGCTTCGGTAAAGCCTTATAGGCCGTGTTCTCAAGAGAATAACCGACCGAATTCGATACACCTTCCAGCCTTTCCTGAATCATATCGACCCTTCGCGTGAGTTTGATGAGAGCCTCTTCTGTCCTCTTTTGAGCCTGCGCAAGTTCCTCCACAACTTTTTCAAGCCTTGTAAGTCTCTCTTCTGCCCTTCTATTTGCCTCAATTAGCTCCTCTATTACCTTTTCCACTTTCCCAAGACGATCCTCTACTGCGGAAAGACGCTCTTCAAACTTCCTCTGGGCTTCAGCAAGCTCCTCTATTATCTTTTCTACTCTTCCAAGACGATCCTCTACTGCGGAAAGACGTTCTTCGACCCTTTTCTGAGCCTCTGTAAGCTCGTTCACGGACACTGAAAGAGTGTGGACCGCATCTATTAGCTTTGCAAGTTCAGCTGAAAAAACAGATTTCGAGATCTCGTCAAAGTACCTGCCTAAAACCTCACCAAGTTTCTCCGCTATAGAAGGCTCAAAGACCTGCTTTAGATCGGAGATGATTTGGGAGAGATTCACCATGTAAAAATACTAACAGATTCACGAGGAAAAAGAAAGCCTCCTTCCCAAGCTTAAAATAGTTGCGGCTTCCAATTTTAGCTGCTAAAATTCTCGGAATGGCTGGCCTCCTTTTTTCCATTTTTCTTTTTTTAGTCTCCCTTTTCTATTTCTACCCTTTTCTTAGTGGAAAAACCATCTTCATCGAAAGGGACCTTGCAGTCTTTTTCATCCCACCGAGGTTTCTCTGGGTAAAGATGGTTAAGGCATTCGAACTTCCACTCTGGAATCCCTATCAGTATTCTGGTATTCCACTTCTTGCCACCCTCCAGCCCGGTATCTTTTATCCACCCCAGGTCCTTTACCTCATTCTGCCTTTCTCCCTTGTCTGGAACTGGTTGATAATCCTCCATTTTTTCTTCGCAGGATTCACCACGTACCTTTTTGCCCGTTACATGAAAGCCTCTGAGCTTGCATCTTTTACCTCAGGTCTCACATTCATGCTTTCCGGTTACATGCTTTCAGTCCACAACCTCATTCCCCATCTTTTTTCTGTATCATGGTTCCCCCTTGTGCTTTTGAATTTCTTAAAGTACATGGATGAAAGAAGACTCCCCTATATCGTCCTCACATCCTTCTGCCTTACAATGCAGTTCCTTGCAGGGGGAGCAGAGATTCTTCTTATGACCCTCCTTATACTTCTTGTCCTCCTCATTCTCTTATCCAAAAAACGTATCCTTTCTGAGGCAAAACCCTTTCTCTTTTTGCTTTTTCTTTTCCTACTTCTTTCATCTGTCCAGCTTTTTCCCTTCCTCGAGCTCCATCTCTGTAGCATAAGGAGAGGGGGTTTAAGTTACTTTGAGGCAACCACATGGTCCTTTGCCTATAAGGATTTCCTTCTATTTTTCATGCCCGATGCCTTTGGTTACGGCCTAAGCGACACAAAGTACTGGCAGAACCAATCGTGGCTTAAGACTATATATCTCGGTTTTGCCCCATTCTTCTTAAGCATCCTTTACCTTCTGTCGAAGGACAGAAAAAAATGGCTTTTTCTTCTCCTTATGTCCCTTTCTTTTCTTTTTGCCCTGGGAAAGCACACGCCTCTTTACAGGCTCATATATCACATCCCACCCTTTGGAAGTGTGAGGTACCCTGTGAAATTCCTCTTCCTTTTCTTCTTTTCCATCTCGATCACGACAGGGCTTGGGCTCGATGTGCTAAAAGAGGGTGTGATGAAAAAGGATAAAAGAATTGAGAAGGCGGTAAAAATAGCTTTTTATTTGGGTTTTTTCTTCTTCCTTTCTTTCGCTTATGTGCTTCTATTCAAAGACGAGCTTTCCCGCACCTTTGAGCTACTCGGTTTTTGCCCGCCCGAATTCAATACTGTGCAGTTCAACATACATAACCTGAGGAGATTTCTCATTTTTTCTGCCATTCTCTCTATGCTTCCTCTCTTCCTTTTAAACCTTCGATTCAAAAAGTTCCTGCTCTTACTTATCGTTTCTGTCATGGGAGCAGATCTCTTCCTCGCAAACTACGGTTACTGGATAAAGGCAGAATGGAAAGCTTACATAGCTAAAGGAAAAATAGTGGAAAGGCTCGAAAAAAGCCCGGGTAGGTACTTTGTCACTCCAAGGACGTCGGAAGAGTTCAAGTTCTTTCCAAGAAACAAAATCGCTTTGGGCCCTTATTATGCCTCGCTTTTTGGCCTTTCTTCCATCGACGGCTCCGAGGTCATGAGAATAAAATGGCACGAGAGGTTCTTGAATCTGATCAAGGCTTCACCCTCATTCGAGGCTGCAAGAAAATGGCTCGAAATAGGCGGAGTACGTTATCTTATCTCCTCAAAAAAAATAGAGGGCCTAAAAGAGATAGAAAGGGTCGAGCTTTCAAAGGAGATAGTCTATCTATACGAGATAGAAGGTGCCAAAAGAACCGCGTTTTTTGGGAAAGTGAGATGGGCGAGGAACGAGGAAGAGGCGCAGTCTATTCTTTTAGACCCGAAGTTTAACCATAGATCTGAGCTTGTAATAGAAGGTAGGGGAGAAGGGGTTCCCCTTTCCGGAGAGTTGATCGAAGGAGATTTAAAAATCTTAAAGGATGAACCAAGGAGAGTACTTATCGATGTTGATACGCCACAAGATGGCTTCCTTTATCTCTCAGATACTTTCTTTCCAGGGTGGAAGGCATACGTAGATGGTAAGAAAGCAGAGATCAGGAAAGCTAACATCGCATTCAGGGCAGTATTTGTGGAGAAGGGGCATCATACGGTGGAACTCATTTACAGCCCAGCTTCTTTCTGGCTCGGACTTGTAATTTCGGTCTTTGGGATTCTTACGTCGATCTATGTTTTAAGGAGCAAGAGGAGGCTTCTTTTCTAACTCTTTTTCTCCCAATTGGGCGGAAAGTATTGGTCATAATGGCATCTCGTAAGAGAAATACAACCTTATCCCTTTTTCTTCCACGTATTTTCTCACATCTGGAGAAGCCTGGTACACAACCGTTATGAGTATCTTTTTCCCCTCAATGACTTTTTCTATTTTCTGGATTGTACTAATGAATTCATCAACGTCCCTCTTTTTCAGCTGGGTCTTACAATCCCCTACGATCCAAACGTCCTCTCCATCCTTCTTTCCTCTGCCAACTATGTTCACTTCCTCATATTTTCCAGGAGATATTTCTATGTAGTCCCTTTTTAAGTATTCCACGCTCTCAATCCCAAAATCCCTCTTGAGTATACCGGGAAGGCCTTTAAACGCTCTATCTTCGAGGATGTACCCGACTGTGTGGGAAAGACCACCTATCTGCTCTCTCATCTTTTTATGTTCCTCGGTCAGTTTTTTGACTGTCTCTGTTAGTGACGCGACTGTGTTCTCAAGTCTTACAAGTCTCTCCTCGGTCTTTTCCTGGGCTTCTGCAAGTTCCTCAACTCTTTGTTCTGTCCTCTTCTGAGCTTCTGCAAGTTCAGCTACTACCTGTTCAAGTCTTGTTAGTCTCTCTTCGGTCTTTTTCTGGGCTTCTGCGAGTTCAGCGACTGTGTTCTCAAGTCTTACAAGTCTCTCTTCGGTCTTTTTCTGGGCCTCTGCGAGTTCCTCAACTCTTTGTTCTGTCCTCTTCTGAGCTTCTGCAAGTTCAGCTACTACCTGTTCAAGTCTTGTTAGTCTCTCCTCGGTCTTTTTCTGGGCCTCTGCGAGTTCCTCAACTCTTTGTTCTGTCCTCTTCTGAGCTTCTGCAAGTTCAGCTACTACCTGTTCAAGTCTTGTTAGTCTCTCCTCGGTCTTTTTCTGGGCCTCTGCAAGTTCCCTTACCGCTTTTGTGAGGATCTCAAGCTCCTTTCTTAGCTCGAGAAAATCCTCCCTCTTAACTACTTCTCCTACTGCCTTTTCTACAAATTTCAGGATTTTGATGAAGACGCTACGCGTCTGAGGATCGATTTTCTCAAGTTCCTCTATAAGTTCCGCACTGAAAAGCATAATTAATTATACCACAGAAGAGCAGAAAATGGGTATAAGAAAGGCCCAGTTGGTAGTGGAAAATGTTCCGTGTAAATTCGTCCACTCAAGAACAATGGGGCTGTACTTTCGAGAGTCACAATTCCATAAAAACGATGAATATGCCCGATGAAGGAACTTAAAGAATTAAGCCACCAGATTTACTGAAGGAGTTTTAATACCGCCCAATACGGCCCTTAAGGACCACTGGGAAATGTATGATACTCCATTCAAAAGAATTGTCGAACAAGGAAAATAAGGGGAGCATTCCCCACCCATTCCGTCTTCCTATTAGCAAGTCCCTGAATTTAGGATGTGGGATCAAACGATACCGAGCTTTCTCCAGTTAGGGAGAGTCTTTTCCAAAAATGCCTCTGCTAGTTCTTCTGCTCGGGGTAGTATATCTTCCCGGCTCGTAATCGGCTTTCCATCTACCAAAAGACCCCGGCCAAGGGAAATCAGCCTTTCAGTGAGATATGTTCCAAGGCTTTTTCTATCAGCTTTAGGGTGGGTTATGTGAAAGCTTGCCAGAATCTGGTCAACGTCCCCTGCCGAGACTACCCAGGGAAGAGCAGAGGCGATAAGGTAGCGGTAGGGAGCGCCGCGGGATGCAGATTCTATTAGCACGCGGTTTAAGGCCTTCGCTGCCCGAGGATCAAAAGATTTTGGAGGAAGGAGTGCCACGTGTCCAGCATGTAGCATGAGACCCAATGCTTGTATCGTCTCCGGAAGGGTCCGGTTACTTGTGCTCCCACTAACAGGCACCTGCAAAAGATCTTTCAGCGTCTTCTGACCGTCTGCAAGGGCCTCATATAATGGAGCGTAAATTTCGGGCCTGCCCATCACTTCTCCGGCACTCGTCGAGAATTTGTAAGGATTTTCTCCTTCTCCTGCAGACGGCCGGGCGATGAACGCAAAGCGTCGCGAAAGAAGAGCATCTCTCTGCTCCTCTGGCCAAATTGGTGCCTGACCTCGGGCCCAGATATCCCGGCGGAAGGATTGGTTAACAAGAACATCGAGCATGACCTGACGTTCCGTAGGGTCACTGTACGTGGCGAGGATGCGCTTTGCGTTCTCTGGCAACATTGCCACAAGGTACCAGTCTGAAGCAGTCGCTGTTCCCACGAAGCGGAGCTTATGGGAAGAAAGTTTATAGCGGTGAGGCTTGTTAAAGCCTCGCGCACCTGCCAGAGACGCATAAGGTGCTGGATCGGGAGTCCAGAAAGCCAACCTGGGAGGGCATTGTACGAAAAGTAAACCAGACCTCCCGGGAAAAGCGCATTATCGAGGCAGCCGTATAGACTCTCTCGTACAGACCTCGAGATCCAGGACAAAACACCGTGGGCACTCACGTAGTGGAACCGGCCGAGTTCCTCCGGCCAATTGGCTGCAAGATCAACAAAGTTTGCTTCGATGAAGCGAACATTTGTTAACCCCGCAGCCGAAGAAAGATGTTTCGCATGCGCAATATGCAGGGGATTGAAGTCAACGCCCACGAATTCGATTTCCGGTCGGCAGGCTGCAAGTAGCCAAAGGTTCAAGCCCTGTCCGCATCCCAGTTCCAAATATCTCAAGCCTTTTTCGCTCGTAAGTGAGGGCGGGCGCACTCCATGAACGAGCGCGCAAAGATCGAGCCAGAGCGGGTCTTGTTCACGGTAGTAGCCAAACGTGTAACCCACATCTACGTTATATCCCAGTCCCCAATTCATTGAGCAGCCCCTTCTTCAAAAGTACTAATATGGAAGGATCTCTATCCGACCCATCCATCATCATCAATGATCGTGCGCACCGCTGTAAGCTTCACCACTCCCTCACCAAAACTTCCCCCAACCGGGTTAAAAATGTCAAGATAGAAGTATTCAGTTTTGTGCCCCCCTTTTTGAACTCTTAAATTGTACACAAAGTGCTCCCCACGGGAACCCCCACTTCGAAACCTATGGCACCTTTGAGACGATGAGTCGGTGTCTTATGGGAAAGTTATTTAGAGCACATGGATTTTGCACAGGTTCTCTTGCTTTCAGCAAAAAAAACAGATAAAATCTGTACTCGGAGTAAGATGAAAATAACAGAGGCTCTGAAGCAGGAAATCATAAGGATTGTGGATGAAAGGATAAGGGAGGCCCATGTAACAAAGGAGGATTTCTCTGAACTCAAAAACATAGTGAAAGAGCTTGCGAAGGCTCAGAAAAACTCTGAAGTGAGACTGACAAGGTTGGAGAAGGCAGTAGAGGAGCTTGCTCAAGCTCAGAAGAGGACAGAGCAGAGGGTAGAAGAGCTTGCTCAAGCTCAGAAGAGGACAGAGCAGAGGGTAGAGGAACTTGCTCAAGCTCAGAAGAGGACAGAAGAATGCTTAAGAAAGCTCATAGAAGAACACAGAGAGACAAGAAGGCAGCTTGGAGGACTATCGGGTACTGTGGGATACTATCTTGAAGACAGGGCGTTAAAATCTCTACCATCCCTACTTAAGGAGAGGTACGGCATCACTCTCACCTCAAGACCCATAAGGAGATTCCTTGAAGACAAGAGGGGGAGACCTTTAGAAGTGAACATATACGCAGAGGGAAGAAAGGATGGGAAAGAGATATACGTGATAGGAGAGAGTAAAGCCCAGCTATCAAAAAATGACATAAGGGATTTTCTGACGAAGAAGATAGGTTCTCTCAGCCTTAAAAAGGAAATCTTTCCTTTAGTTGTGACTTACATGATTCAGGATCCTAAAGTAGAGGACTATGCGAAGGAGCAGGGGGTTGCCCTTTTTTACTCATATGATCTCGAACTTTAAGATTCTTCGTCCTTTCCTCTGACCCATTTCACACTTTTGGCAATCAGTTATTTGCTCTTTCTCGTTTAAACAGATTTCTCCATATTAGGCCTGGGCGAGGGATGGTGTATCGTCAGTTTCATGATAAGGGCTCAAGCTATTGATAGCAAGATGTCAAAAAGGCGATCTGGCGTTCAAAATAAACAAGCGGACTCTCACTACCTTCCCTTTACTTGGGTCTTTGAAATCTGATAGATTTTTAGTCCCATGGATAAGATAGTCGTTAAGGGGGCAAGGCAGCACAACCTAAAGAATATCGATGTGGTCATGCCAAGAAACAAGCTTATCGTGATTACAGGGCCAAGTGGGTCTGGGAAATCAAGCCTCGCCTTCGACACGATCTATGCTGAAGGACAAAGAAGATACGTGGAATCCTTATCTTCCTATGCGAGGCAATTCCTTGAACTCATGGACAAACCCGATGTGGACTACATAGAGGGTTTATCTCCCGCAATAAGCATAGAACAGAAAAGTTTAAGTAAAAATCCGAGAAGCACAGTTGGAACCGTGACTGAGATTTACGATTATTTAAGACTTCTTTTTGCGAGGATAGGGCACGTATTCTGCTACAACTGCGGAAAGGAAATAAAGAGTCAGCATGCTCCCCAGATAGTCGATAGCATCCTATCTTTTGAACCTGGGGCAAAAATAACCATTTACGCCCCCATAGTTAGGGGGAGAAAAGGGGAATATAGAAAGGAGCTTGATGAGTTAAGGAGGCAGGGCTTTACAAGGGTGAGGATAGATGGGATCGTGTATGATCTTTCCGAGGAGATAATTCTCGATAAGAATAAAAAACACGAGATAGATCTTATAGTGGACAGGATAGTCTTAAGGGAGAAAATAGAGAGAAGGCTTTTCGAATCCATAGAGCTTGCACTCAATAAGGCACAAGGGATTGTCAAAGTCGAGAAAGATGGTGAAACCTACATATTCAGTGAGAATTTCGCATGTCCTGACTGTGGGATAAGCTATCCGGAGATAACGCCGAGGATGTTCTCTTTCAATAACCCATATGGAGCCTGCCCTGACTGTTTCGGTCTTGGTGTAAAAGAATATTTTGATCCCCAGCTTATCGTCCCAAACCCTGATCTATCATTAAGGGAGGGGGCAATAGCCCCATGGGCAGAGAAAAACCCTCTTCATTTTCTGCCATTTTTCGAATCCCTCATCGACCATTACAAGATCGATATAAGGAAGCCTTTTAAGGAGCTTCCTGAGGATATAAAAAATGTCCTCCTTTTCGGCTCAGGCGGAAAACCTATACCCTTCTACATTGAGAGGGGCTCAAGAAGAGAGATAGTCATGAGACCATACGAAGGGGTGATAGGGGAGCTTAAAAGAGAATGGGAAAATGCGGATCCCTGGGAAAAAGAGAGGCTCGAGAGATTCATAAATTTGGTTCCCTGCCCAACATGTAATGGGGCAAGGCTAAAAAAAGAGATGCTCTGGGTAAAAATCGCTGGTTTAAATATCCATGAGGTCTCAAAGATGACCATCTCTTCCGCCTTGAATTTCTTCAAGAACCTGGAGCTTAGCGAGAAGGAAAAGGAGATATCGCGGGTTGTTTTAAAGGAGATCATTTCCAGACTTCAGTTTTTGATGGATGTGGGCCTTGATTACATAACCCTCGATAGAAACTCGGCGACACTATCTTCGGGTGAGTCCCAGAGGATAAGGCTTGCGACCCAGATAGGTTCGGGGCTTACAGGAGTCTTATACGTGCTCGATGAACCAAGTATCGGACTCCACCAAAGGGATAACGAGAGACTCCTTAAGACACTTTTTCGTTTGAGGAACCTTGGAAATACAGTGGTCGTTGTAGAACATGACTATGAGACTATTGTCCAGTCTGACTACGTTGTCGATCTTGGGCCCGGAGCGGGTGAACACGGGGGTTATCTCGTTTTTCAGGGAAGACCAGAGGAGCTCGCCCACTATGAAAAGTCGCTAACAGGCCAGTATATATCTGGCAGACTGAAGATAGAGGTCCCTATAAGGAGGAGAAGGCCCAAAGGTTTCCTCACAGTAAAGGGAGCAAGGGCAAACAATCTCAAAAATATAGACGTTAGAATTCCCCTTGGTGTCTTTACGTGCGTGACAGGGGTATCGGGCTCCGGAAAAAGTACGCTCGTTGTAGATACACTTTATCCTCTACTTAAGCAGAAGATATTTAGATCGAAGGAAAGGGCAGGAGAGGTAGATGGCATATACGGTTATGAAGAGATAGACAATGTTATAGATATCGATCAATCTCCAATAGGTAGGACACCGAGATCAAACCCCGCCACGTACACAGGAGTATTCACATTCATAAGAGAAGTATTTGCTAAACTTCCAGAATCGAGGATAAGGGGATACAAAGAGGGAAGGTTCAGCTTCAATGTGAAAGGAGGAAGATGTGAGACATGTAGGGGGGAAGGATATGTGAAGATAGAGATGCAATTTCTTCCCGATGTTTACATAGTCTGCGACCAGTGTAAAGGGAGGCGTTATAATAGGGACACCCTCGAGATTCTATATAAGGGTAAAAGCATAGCGGATGTTCTCGATATGACAGTAACGGAGGCCATGGATTTCTTCGATGCCATACCCCATATTAAGAAGAAGCTGAAAGTCCTATACGATGTTGGGTTAGGTTACATAAGACTCGGACAGCCCGCAACCACACTGTCAGGAGGGGAGGCTCAAAGGATAAAGCTATCCCGTGAACTTTCAAAGAGGGAAACGGGTAGAACCTTATACATACTCGATGAGCCAACAACTGGACTACATTTTGCGGATATAGAAAAACTGATAAAAGTTCTAAATGAGCTCGTGGAAAGGGGAAATACTGTTATCGTTATCGAGCACAACATGGATGTGATAAAATGCGCTGACTATATCATAGATTTAGGACCTGAAGGAGGGGAAAAAGGTGGGGAAATAGTAGCTCAGGGAACACCTGAGGAGATCATGGCCTGCGAAAGGAGTTACACTGGAGTTTTCTTGAAAAAGTATCTAAACGAGACAGAATTTAGGGAATCTATCTGGAAAAGGATAGCTCCTTGAAAGTCATAGCAATACCTGCAAGATACGGTTCTAAGAGACTTCCTGGGAAGCCTTTAAGGCAGCTATGCGGTAAACCTTTAGTACAGTGGGTTTATGAGAGGGCAAGAGAATCGAGGAAAAAGGATATTGTCTTAATAGCGACAGATGATGAAAGAATAAGGGAGGTTGCTCAGTCCTTTGGAGCAGAAGTCATAATGACTCCTAAGGATTTGGGGAGTGGGACAGAAAGGATATATGAGGCGACAAAGGATATGGGTGCGGAATTCATAGTCAATCTTCAAGGCGATGAACCATTCATAGATCCCTCTCTCATTGATATGCTATTCGAACACTTAGAGAAGACTGAAGATGAAATGGCCACACTATGTGCAAAAATAAAGGACGACTATGAACTCAAAAGCCCTGATTGTGTAAAGGTCGTTTTCGATAGAAGAGGATATGCCCTTTATTTTTCAAGATCTCCAATCCCATACTTTAGGGAAGAGAAAAAAGCAGAATTTTATAAACACATTGGCGTATATGCGTATAGGAAAAGTTTCCTTAAAAAGTACGTCTCTATGGGCAAAGGGTTCCTGGAGGAGGCAGAATCTTTAGAGCAGCTTAGAGTCCTCGAAAGTGGTTATAAGATAAAGGTACTAATTACAGACTACCAGGGGTTTGGTATAGATACGGAAGAGGATCTAAAAAAAGCAGAGGAGCTCCTCGCTCGACTAAGCGGGCTTCCTTGCCAGTCCAAGCCTCTCTAAGGTCTCAAAATACGCCTCTATTCTCGTCCTTATCTGGGCTTCTGAATAGAATCTCTGATCACCCATATCGCTCTCAAATACCAGAGCCGGTATCCCCGTTTTTTTCACAAGCATGTCTTTGATCGTGGGTACTGCAAATGAAACAGCCTTGCAGCTCCTATTCATGAACATGAGCATCCCGTTTAGGGAGTATCTTTTGAATAGATCGAGTGCCATATCTATCCTATCCTCTATGGTCACATTGGAGAATCTCGAAACATAGTTTTCAGAGAGCGTAACCAGAGGATCTTTTTCAAGGTCGAATTCGAAGCTCCACGCATGGACATAGAGGGACGTGAGAATGACTCCGCCATAGGAGCCTAAAAGTCTCGCATGGTCGCTAAACTTGAACCATATAGGGAGATTCTCCCAGTAAAGTCTAAACCTCTCTTTATCCTTAGGGAGAACTCCTATACCATTCTTTACCTTCTCTTCCGTCTCTTCACATAATGTCCTATAGTACTCGACGCACTGTGGTGTCCCCCTCCTGTAAACTGTCATCTCCATCCCTATCAGGGCATCGAATATGCTTATGGGAGATGGGATGTACTGGGCCATATCGAGGAATTTTTTATAAAGGATACTCGCCTCCGCAGAGTACTTCATGACTTCCCTTAACTTGTCATAGTCAAATTTCCTTTTTGTTATATTCTCCAAAAGGCTTATAAGTTCTTTTAGCTGGATAACGCAATATTTTATTATTTCTTCCCTTGCCCTTCTGTCCCTTATGTACTGGGGTGTATCGAAGACAAAAAGGGGTAGGCCCCCACCCTTCCTTGAGAGAACCTGAAACCACTTGGTGAGGGTAAAACACTGGGCGTTGCAGGCCAGAAACATGTCAGGCTCAGGTATACCCTTTGTAACGGTAAATCCTGTCGCTCTATAAGCTAAATCACACCGCGCGTAGGCACAGAGATGGCTCGAGTATCCCATGCCCTCAACGAAAGAACACATCTGAGCACCTTTTTTCGCTGTCAGGTTCCTGACGGAATGGTTTTCAGGATAGATTGGGATTATGTCATGGGCAACGAGTATCTCAACTGGAGAGATCGCCGTTGTATAGCAGACGAGTCTTCCTTCATCCCTTGCGCGGAAAGCCTGATCAAGATACTCCTCTGTTATCTTCTTTGAGAGCATCTGGGATTTTGTAAGTTCTTTTTTTGGTTTCTCGCTCATACTCAGATCCCCTTTATCGATTCGAAGAATGCTTGAAGCCTTGTTCTTATGTGAGACAAAGAAGTTGTCTGATATTCCGTTTCTATGACGTGCATGGGTATCCCCTCATCCCTCACCATCTTCTTTAGGTCGGGAAGATCGTATTCCTGTGATTCACAGAACTCTATGTGAACGTATATTACAGCTTTTGCATTATTCTCCTTGTAAAGCCTTTTTATCTCCTCGAATTCAGCAAATACATTTCCGTGGATTGGAGAAAAAAATCCCCTTTTGAAATGTCTCTCCATCAGTTTCTCAAAAAGATCTTCTCCAGGGTCCACTTCCCCCTGCAAGTACCTGCTTCCGATGAGAAGATTGTCTCCCACAACATTCAACTTTATTTCATCGAGTAGATCGTAGATCTCGAGGGGGTCACATGTTATTCCGGCGAGTATCACATCCGTATAACCCTCCCTCGTCCCAGATCTCAACTTTTCTTTTATCTTCTTTAGCGATTCGTTGAATTCGGTTTTGTCGACCTGCTGGGAAAGCTTTATCATGGAGAAGACTTCCCTATTTGTCAGAGAGGACGGGTTTTCGCTTTTAAACCTATAGATCTCCTTCAAAAGCCTCTTATTTTCATTGTCCACCTCGATTGCCCTTTCTAAGTTCTCTTCTTTCATCTTTATTCCGCTAAAATCGCTTAATGAGTCCTTTAGCCTCTCTATCTCCCTTCTCACCCAGTATTTTGCGCTCTCCCTATCAGTTTGACGGGGAGCAAGATAGCTCTCAAAATAAGTATTCTTTACGTTTATCCTCCATATGTCAGATAAGTGCTGGGTAGTATCGCAGACCTGGGGAAGGACAAATCCGTCAAAGAGATCGGTCTCGTAACTAAGTACAAGTTCCAGGTTGCTCCTCGCCAGAGAGCATGCGTTATCAGGGAGCAGAGCTTGGGCCTTCTTCAGGGGCTTATGGGTTCCCATAAGGGTGACCGGGAGCATACCAAAGGCCTCAATTATCTCCTCAGGGACATCTGCAAAGGTCGTTCCTATAACCTTTTTCCTCTTCTCCTTTTTCCATGCCCTTATTGAAGGAAAAGGATCATCTGCACATCTTTTGATCTCTTCAAGGGACATATTCTCCCACATGAATCCTCCGATTCCTACTTTTTTATCTCCTCACTCTTTGCCCTAACTTCTTCGAGGAGGGATTTGGCCTTGTCATTAGCTTCCTTTATCTTTCCTGCCCCTAAACTCTCCTTTGCAGCTGAGAGATCGATTTCCCATTTGCCAAGAAGATTCTGAGCCTCTTCTTTTGATATCACCTTTTTTCTTATTACAAGGGGAAGGATCTTCTTCGTCTCCTCAAGGGATGCTTTTATGTCAGTAAAGAGTTTTTCTGTCTCCTCTTTCATCTTCGCCTTTCCTGCCTCAATTTCAGTTTCTGACTGCTTCGCAAGTTTTTGGGCCTCAATTGCGAGTTCTTTTGCCTCCTTATATTTTTTCTCTGATACGAGGGATTTCGCTTTATTTAAGGCTTCTTCTGCCTTTTTAAATGTCTCTTGTGCGTATATGTGTGCTTCCTTTGCTCTTGCATCAGACACGGCCTTTTCCGCACTATCTAACTCCTCTTTAGGCGGTTTTGCGCAGCTCGAGATAAAAAGGACCAATCCAAAACAGACGATTAGAGAAAAGACCTTGAAAAATAACTTACTACCCATCTTGACCTCCTATTTTGAGAATCTTTTCGGCTCCAATATATAAGCACAAAGGAGGGCCTTATGCAAGAAATATCATTACTCTTGCACCCATTTCCCTTTGCTGATAGTATTTAGTTGGCAAAAATGGAAACTTATCTTTTGATTTTAACGATCCTTTTCGCATTACTCTGCGCTTCAATTTTTTATATAGGGCTTCGTTTGAAAAAATCCCTTGACAGATTAGATTCCATCTTAAAGAAACTGGACGATAATCTTCCTGAAATTATAGAAGAGCTTAAGGCCGCATTAAAAGGCATAAGAATTCTGATAGAGGGTCTAAAGCCTGTAGCTGGAACAGTTTCCAAGATCTCATCCCTTCTTGACGCTTTAACTCCCGACCCGAAGACTTTAAAGGCACTAAAAGAAGTTCTGATTCTCTTTCTCTCCCCAATCTTTTCACGTTTTTTTAGAACCAAGGATGTAAGGGAAGATAAAAAGAATAAAGAGCATGGAAAGGACGAGTAGGTTTTACTATCTCGTACTTTTTTTTCTCATCTTTGCTTTAGGATACGCCACGTACCTCATAATCAGGCCTTTTATTTCCCCAATTGCATGGGCTATAGTCTTCTCTATCGTCTTTTATCCAGTATACGCATTTCTCCTAAGATACCTGAGGTGGGGACCCCTATGTGCCTTTTTCACGGTTACCATAATAGTTCTCATTATTGTGGGGCCAATCGCCTACCTTTCATACCAGGTTGGAAGGGAAATAGACGACATCCTTAATGCTTTTGGAACAGAAAAAATTGAATTGGTAGATAATGCCTTGAAAAACCCGCGCGTTCAAAAGGGGATTCAAAGGATGACCCAGATCTTATCAATAAGTGAAGAGACCCTCAAAGAAAGCGTAATCAACGCCATTTCAGACATAGTGAAGGCGCTTATAAAAAAATTGAGGGTGACTGTGGAGCATATTCCATCCTTCTTCGTAGATTTTTTTCTCATGCTTTTGTCAATCTATTTTTTCTTGAGGGACGGCCCATACTTCATAGAGAAACTTAGTAGATATCTTCTATTCTCCTCGGAACAAAAATCGATTCTTTTTAAGCAGATCAGGGATATTATTGTCACAACCATATACGGAGGGGTTGTCGTTGCGATCCTCCAAAGTCTCGCAGGTGGTCTCATATTTTTCATCCTCCATGTGCCAAAGGCTGCTCTTTTAGGATTCGCCACATTCTTTGCCTCCTTCGTTCCTATTGTGGGAACTTTCGGCGTATGGGGACCAGTTGTCGCCTACTTTTTTTACAAAGGTCTTGTTGTAAAGGGTATAATTCTCTTTGTATATGGTCTCAGTATAATAAGCATGATCGATAACATAGTAAGACCACTTATCGTGAAAGAGAAGGTGAAGATGCCACTTATCCTCGTATTTTTCAGCATCTTAGGTGGGATAAGCCTCTTCGGCTTAATAGGCATAATCATGGGTCCCTTGATTGTGGCGCTTTTCGTTTCGGTTGTTGAAATATTCAGGTTCACAGAAGAGAAGTAGAGAGATTTTTGTTGAAAAGTGAAGGTTCTTCCTGTATGATAAAAAATGCACAAGTGGATAGAAAGCCTAAGGTTCTGATCCTCACGGGTAGCGCAAACGATCTTTCAAAACTTGAGGAGGCTTTCTCTTTTCTGGAGGAAATGGGCGTTGAATATGTGAAAGATATCTCATCTGCACATAGAAACCCGGAAAAGACCATAACTTATGCGAAAAGCGCAAAAGAAGAGGGGATAGAGGTTATAATCGCAGCTGCTGGTCTCGCAGCCAACCTTCCAGGAGTAATCGCGGCCCATACAACGATCCCCGTGATCGGGATCCCTTTAGCGACTGGACCTCTTTCTGGTTTGGATGCCCTTCTCTCCATAGTCCAGATGCCAAAAGGTACACCTGTCGCTACAGTGGGTATCGATGGAGCAAAGAATGCGGCGATCCTTGCATGTCAGATCCTCGCCATAAAATATGAGGAAATAGGAGAGAAGCTAAAAAAGTATAAAGAAACGTTGAAGGGGGATCCAAAAAAATGAGAAACGCCATAACCGATGTCCCAGGCATAAGGGTGGGACATGCCTCCGACCTCAAGGGAATGACTGGTTGTACCGTGATCATCTGTGAAAAGGGGGCGGTATGTGGCATGGACATAAGGGGAAGTGCATCTGGAACAAGACAGACAGATGCATTAAGTGTAAATCATATAGTAGAGGAGATACATGCCATACTCCTCTCTGGTGGGAGTGCCTTTGGCCTCGATGCGGCTCAGGGGGTTATGTCATACCTCGAGGAAAAAGGGATTGGATTCGATGTTGGGGTTAGGAAAATACCGATAGTTCCAACTGCTTGCATATTCGATCTTACATTTGGGGATCCATATGCTAAGCCAACACCTGAGATGGGATATGAAGCTTGCGCTTCCGCCTCGGAAGATGTGGCTGAGGGAAGCGTGGGCGCAGGCGTTGGTGCTACAGTAGGCAAATTGTTTGAGATAGAGAGGGCGATGAAGGGTGGACTTGGTACAAGCAGCATACTTACTCCCGATGGCCTGATTGTGGGAGCCCTATGTGTCGTAAATGCCTTTGGGGATGTCTTAGATAATATAACTGGAAAAATAATAGCGGGAGCGAGAAAGAGCAAAGAGAGTTTTGAATTTGCAGATACTTTGAGATCCATGAAGGAAGGCCACCTAAAAAAGGGGTTCGGAATCGCAAATACAACACTGGGAGTTGTGGCAACAAATGGAAAATTCAGCAAAAGGGAATTAACGAAGGTGGCCCAGATGGCTCACGGAGGGATAATGAAGACGATAAGCCCTGCACATACGACTTTCGATGGGGATCTCATATTCGCTCTCTCCACAGGTGAAGTCGAGGCTGATCTTAACCTCGTTGGCATTCTTTCAGAATTTGTGATAGCTGAGGCGGTAAAGAGGGCTATAAAAAAAGCGGATGGTTTTGGAATGGTCCCTGCATTTAAAGATGTATTTAAGGGTTTTAAGGTTCTCTAAGGGTACGGAGGAAGGATGGAGGATATAAAAAGGGTTGCAGAGATTATAAAGGAGAGGGGGAATGTTGTTGCATTTACTGGTGCCGGAATCTCCGTAGAGAGTGGAATTCCCACATTCAGAGGTGCCCAGGGGCTCTGGGAGAGGTACGATCCCGATGAGTACGCACACATAAGCTCTTTTCTTAGAAATCCGGAAAAGGTCTGGATGATGCTGAGAGAGATGGCCCAGGTTATATTTCAGGCAAAACCATCTCCTGCCCATGAGGCACTGAGTGAACTTGAGAAGATGGGATATTTAAGGGCTGTTATAACTCAGAATGTGGACGGACTTCACCATTTGGCGGGAAATAAAAACGTCATAGAGTACCATGGGAACCATAGATGGCTCGTATGTCCCTCCTGTCGAGAGAAAACCCCTTTCACACAGGATGTGCTCGGCATATACCCATATCCAAGATGTGAAAGGTGCGAAAGGGCTTTAAAACCGGATGTGGTTTTCTTCGGAGAGAATATCCCCTTCGATGCCATGATAAGGGCCAATGAGGAGGCAAAGAGTTGTAAGGTCATGATCATTATCGGAACCTCCGGGGTTGTTTATCCAGCTGCTGAGATTCCCTACATATCAAAGTCTCAAGGGGCGGTAATAGTGGAGATGAACATAGAGAGGACACCTTTTACAAATTCTATAACGGACTATTTCTTCCCCGGAAGTGCCTCAACATACCTTCCTCAGATAGTAAGGCTTCTTTCATGAACGAACATGTCTATGTGCTCATAATGGCAGGGGGGAGGGGGGAGAGATTCTGGCCCCTTTCCACCCCTTCTCTCCCAAAGCCTTTCTTAAAAATAATAGATGGGAAATCCCTTATAGAACTGACTTACGAGAGGGCAAAGAAGATAGTTCCTCAAAACAGGATATTCTTCGTTATCGGCGATGAACACAAAAAACCCCTCCTTCAAACTATTCCAGGCCTTGGAGAAGAATCTGTAATTTCCGAGCCAGAAGGAAGAGATACAGCAGCCTGTATCGGATATTCAGCACTTCTGATGGAAGACCAGGAAGACCCTGTAATAGTCGTTTTTCCCGCTGATCATTACATAGGAAGGGAAGATATTTTTAGAAGGGCAATTTTCAAAGCCATAGATCTGGCAAAAGAGGGTTCTCATCTTGTCACATTCGGCATTAAGCCGGACAGGCCAGAGACAGGATACGGATACATAAAGGTGGGAGAGGTTATAAAATGGGATGATTTCCCCATTTTTAAGGTTGAGAGATTTGTGGAGAAGCCAGATCTTAAGAAGGCAATGGAGTACTTAGAATCTGGTGATTACTACTGGAATTCGGGAATGTTCGTGTGGAGAAAAAGTGTTATACTTAATGAGATGGGTAAATACCTGCCCCATCTCCTTGAGGGTTTAAAGGAATGCATAAGTGCTCTCAGGGCAAAGGATACTCAAAGATTTAAGGAATCGTATAGCAGACTTGAGCGGATATCTATAGACTACGGGGTTATGGAGAAATCGGAAAATGTTTTTATGGTCAGAGGGGACTTTTTTTGGGACGATATTGGCACATGGTCATCCATAATAAGGATAATGGGTAAGGATGAGGATTCCAATGTAATTCTTGGAAACCCCTTTATTAAAGACGTTAAGGGCTCTCTTATCCTCAGCGAGGAAAAAAATGTGGGGGTCTTGGGTTTAGAAGGCGTAATTGTTGTTGCGACAAAAAACGGGATACTTGTCTGCTCTAAGGAGTACGCTCAACATGTGAGAGAGATCGCAAGATACTTTTCATCGAAATGATCTCAAAGGTACTCACCTCAGCTATATTAGGAATCGACGCCATATTAGTCGAGGTAGAAGCAGATATAAGTTATGGACTACCCGCATTCAACATAGTTGGCTTACCAGAAACATCCGTAAAGGAAAGCAAGGAAAGGGTTAGATCTGCAATAAAAAATAGCGGGTTTGAATTCCCGAACGACCGGATAACGGTAAATCTCGCTCCCGCTGATTTGAAAAAGGAGGGGTCTTCCTTCGATTTACCAATTGCCTTAGCTTTACTCGCCTCAGAAGGCATAATCAGGCAGGAATCTCTTAAAGGCTTCCTCATAACAGGTGAACTCTCACTCGACGGTTTTATAAAAGGAGTAAAAGGGGTCCTTTCTATGGCCCTCCTTGGAAAAAAGGAAGGGATAGAAAGAATGATATGCCCGAAAGAAAACGTCAAAGAGGCGGGAATCATAGAAGGGATAAGGGTATTTGGAGCTGAAAACCTCTTAGAGGTAGTCCACCATTTAAAAAACGAAAAGACGATAGAGGAGTATAAAAGAGAAGGTTCTCCTTTTAGGCCAAGGACAACTGAGGAGAGTCTGAATTTTTCCGACATAAAGGGGCATTCCCACGCAAAAAGGGCTCTCGAGATAGTCGCAGCGGGCGCTCATAATATTCTCATGATCGGCCCACCAGGTTCGGGAAAGACCATGCTCGCAAAAAGGCTTCCAACCATACTTCCCCCCCTTACATACGAGGAGGCCATAGAAACCACAAAGATCCATAGTGTTGCGGGACTTCTTGAGGCAGAGAAGGGGCTTATCACAGAAAGACCTTTTAGATCCCCCCATCACACAATATCAGATGCGGGACTCATAGGTGGTGGCCATATACCAAAGCCAGGAGAGATCTCTCTTGCTCATAATGGAGTTCTATTCTTGGACGAATTCCCTGAGTTCAGAAGAAACGTCCTCGATGCCCTAAGGCAGCCAATAGAGGACGGAATTGTCACTGTATCGAGGGTGACCCACTCTGTCACCTATCCGGCCAATTTCATCCTTGTTGCCGCCATGAACCCCTGCCCTTGCGGATACCTTGGGGATAGAAGGCATGTGTGTACTTGTACAGCCTCTATGATAAGGAAGTACAGGTCGAGAATATCAGGGCCATTGCTCGACAGGATAGACATCCACATCGAGGTCCCCCCTGTAAGCGTCTCCGAACTTTCAAGCTCGGGGGAGGAGGAGTCCTCAGAGAGCATGAGGGAGAGAGTAATGGTGGCGAGAAAAATGCAAGAGGAGAGGTTCAGGGGAAAGAGGTTCCTTTTCAATTCGAGAATACCTGCGAGATATATTAGGAAGTACTGCACCATGACAAATGAGGCTCATAGGTTCCTCGAGATTGCCTGTGAGAAATACGGTTTCTCTCCGAGGGCTTACCACAGGATTCTAAAAGTTTCGAGGACCATTGCCGATTTAGAGGGAAAGGATCTAATAGAGGAACACCATGTGGCAGAATCTATTCAATACCGGATATTGGACAAGAGACTTTCATGGTCACATTATTAGACTACGGTGCCGGGAACGTAAGAAGCGTTGTGAACGCAATTTTGAAGCTTGGCTTCGATCTTAAATTCGTTGAAACACCGGAAGATATACTCTCTGCTGAGATTCTCGTCTTTCCAGGAGTCGGCGCATTTGGGGAAATAATGGAAAGCCTTGAGAAAAAAAACTTTGTCGAACCCCTCCGCCAGTACCTGACATCGAAGAGACCCTATTTAGGAATATGTCTCGGGATGCAAATTCTCTTCGAAGAGAGTGAAGAGGCACCGCACAAAAAGGGGATAGGATTCTTCAAAGGGAAGGTGAGGAAATTAAGAACCAGCTTCACTATCCCTCACATAGGGTGGAACGGTATAAAGGCCAAGAAACCTTCCTTTTTATTCAACGGGATTAGAGGGGATGAGAAATTCTACTTTGTACATTCATACGTTGTTGAGCCTTATGACCCTAAAATAGTCCTCAGTCTCACAGATTACGGAGAGGAATTCGTTAGTTCAATCCAGGACGGAAACGTGATAGGGGTCCAGTTTCATCCGGAAAAAAGTGGAATTGTGGGTTTGAAAATTCTTTCCAATTTTCTTTCCCGTGCTTCAGAATACTTCCCCCCTTTCACTCCCAAGAAAACAACCCTCGCAAAAAGAATAATCGTATGCCTCGATGTGAGAACAGACGATTTAGGGAATCTCGTTGTAACGAAGGGTGATAGATACGATGTGAGGGATAAAGAGACGATGATGGTTAGGAACTTGGGAGACCCCCTTATGATGGCTTCTCAATATTTTGAGGACGGAGCGGATGAGATAGTATTCTTGAACATAACAGGTTTTAGGAACTACCCCCTTTTCGACATGCCGATGTTAAAACTACTCAAAGAAACTTCGAAGAATGTCTTTGTTCCCCTGACTATTGGGGGAGGCATAAGGGATTATGTGGATCAGAATGGTAAATATTACTCCGCACTTGATGTGGCATTTGAGTACTTCAGGTCTGGAGCAGATAAGGTCTCAATAGGGTCTGATGCGGTTCTCATAGCAGAAGAGTTCCTAAGACATGGTCCTACTGGCCGTAGTTCCATTGAGCAGATATCAAGGGTCTACGGAAGTCAGGCAGTCGTTGTTTCCATAGATCCAAAAAGGGTATACGTCAATTCTCCAAAATCGACAAACCATCAAGTGATAGAAACTGAGATCCCGGGACCAAATGGGGAAAGGTACTGTTATTTTATGTGCACACTTAAGGGAGGAAGAGAGGGTTCAAACATAGATGCGGTAACACTTTCAAAAATAGTTGAGAGTTTAGGTTGCGGGGAGATCCTTTTAAACTCCATAGACAGGGATGGAACAAAACTCGGTTTCGATATTGAACTTGTAAGAGCCGTTTCCGAATCAGTCTCCATTCCTGTTATAGCCTCAAGCGGAGCAGGCAGGCCCGAACATTTCCTTGAGGTATTCTTAAAAACGAATGCCCAGGCTGCCTTAGGAGCTGGGATCTTTCACAGAAAAGAGTCGACTGTAAGAGAAGTGAAGGAGTTTCTCTCTCCCCATGTTCCAGTTAGGCTATGCTAATCCTTCCCCTTACATACTTCTACACATATCCCGCATATGTGCTGACCGATATTTCTCTTGTTTTTGAGCTCCGTTATCTTGTTATAACAGCCTATATGGTCAAAGTCTTTGGGGTCCTCATGAATAGCACCTGCGGGGCAAACATTTAAACATGCCGTACAATCGTTACATTTAAAGCCCATTGGCTTTCCAGAAGAAAGGGGCATATTGGTAAGGATAGTCGTGTACCTCACCTGGGACCCATATCTATCGTTTACCAGAAGGTTATTCCTCCCTATCCACCCAAGACCTGCGAGGCTGCCCACTTTTTTATGTGATATGTGGCCTAACTGCCTTTTCCAGTCTACAATTTGAGATGCGGGAAAAGCGCAAGATAGGAATCCGTGATCTTCAAGCTTGCGGGCTATATTTGTAGCGATCGAATCAAGCTTCATATTTATCTGTCTATAGTGATGGTAGTAAAGGAGATTAGGCCCATCTTTCACTGTCCCGAGCACTCCCTTCGAGAGTCTGATGCCGATCGATATAGCGTATGGAAGAGAAACTCTGAGGTCCCTATCAATTCCGTATAACTCTCCATCATATTCAGTCATCGATGCGAATCCGAAAAGGTCTATTTCGAGCGTTTTCAACCAATCTCTCAGTCTCTCTTCGTCAAACATACCCAGCTATCTTTTGTTTCTAAAGTATTTGACTATCTCATCGTAAGAAGGGGGGACGACGAGGAAAAGCTCGAATTCTTCGGGAAATTGGATGAGCCCTCTTAAGTGTTCATCCATTATGAGGAGAGCGGATTCTCCTTCCTCAATCGCCTCTACTATCTTCCTTTTTATGGCTTCAAATCTTTTTTCCGCTACCTCCTTGTAGTAAACGTAAAGCTTTTCGTAAACTTCTTTGCTTCTCACGATGAAAAGACAGTTCCTCAGATCGACAAATGCGGAAAAGATCCCTTCCTCTTCTATGGGAACTACTTTTCCTCCCTCATCTATCCTTTTTCTTAGGAGATTGTAAAGATTCTCATTTATGTCCTTTATAGAGGAGATGTTCTCTTCATCGTCCTTTACGAGACCTTCGAGGAAGATCTTCTTTATTCTTCCCGCAACTTCGAGCCTCCTTAGGTGCTCATCTATCTCAGTCCAGTAACGATCGAGGAGCTTTCTGAACTCCTCATCCTTTTCCCCAATATAAACCTGGTTCACACAGAATAGTTTCTTTTTTCCCAAGAACTTCTCAACAGAGGGCTTCTCAACTTTTCCGAGCTCCATTTTCTCCTCCGCTCTCATATTATTATATAATACCTCTGTGCATATCTTAGCAAAAAATCTCAAAACCGCGAAGAGAATACAGGAACGTCTAAGGGATAAGGTTCTCCTCACCTTCCCTGTCAAAAGGGTTAAGTTCATCTGTGGCCTCGATGCTTCGTACTCTAAGGGGATTGTATATGGATGTGCCTCCCTTTTTAATTTCCCGGAACTCGAGCACTTAGAAGATGCCTTTTCAGCATTGAGGGTAGAATTTCCTTACATCCCGGGTTTTCTTAGCTTCAGGGAGGGAAAAGCCCTTATATCCGCTTATAAGGAACTTAAGACCAAACCTGATGTACTTCTAATTGATGGTCACGGGATCGCCCATCCAAAATCCTTAGGTATTGCAACCCATCTTGGGATCATCCTATCTAAGCCCTCCGTAGGCTGCGCAAAATCCGTACTTCTCGGTGAGTATCTTCCTCCGGGAGAAAAAAGGGGGTCATATACGTACCTGACTTTAGATGGAAGGGAGGTGGGAGCAGTTTTAAGAACAAAAGATCACACAAAACCTGTTTTTGTCTCTCCGGGCCATATGGTGGATCTACATTCAGCTATTGATCTGGTTCTTAAGTGTTCTCTTGGATACAGAATCCCTGAGCCCCTAAGGCGCGCTCATACTCTTTCGAAGAGAGTCAAGAATCTCTCCCGATCACCTTCTCGTCTTGCGGATTGCAAAGTAAAAGGATATTGAAAGGGTAAACAGGATTCCTCCAATGAGAAATATCCTATGAAAATGAGGAAAATCGAAGGGCAAGAACGTCTTAAGTCTATCAGAGAAAAAAGGGAAGACAAAGAAGCATAGGAAAGATAAAAGAAGGAGAAGAAAGGTAGAAGCCTTAAGAAAGCTCAAAAGAAGTCTTAGCCCGTAAAGTATCTCTTCCGCGGTTTTCAGTCTTTTCTCAAGAAAGACTATTTCGTTCTCTGCCTTGGTAGCCTCCTTCTCCCAAGTTGAAAAGGACGAGGCACTTTCAAGATCGCGAATTTTTTCAAGTATTCCTCTCAGTTTATCTCTTTCATTTCTGACAAAAAAACCGTAAGGGTATGTCTCAAAGAAAACCTTAAGTGACTCAAATCTCTTCTTTAGCTGAATAGTTCTATCCCTTATCTCTCCCATCCTTCTTCCTCTGATTGCTTCCATTTTTTCTAAGGTTCTCTTACACATTTCCTTGACATCGAGGAAAGCAAAGTATCCTCCCTTTTCTTTCAACTTGTTCGCTCTTTCAAAATCCGAAGAGATCTCTTCTATCTCCTTATCGGATAGAAGAGGCTTCGTCAAATCAAAAAAGTCTTTTGACTTTGAGAGAAGAGATTCTGCGTCCTTTTCTGCGGAGATCCTTATTTTTTTAAGCTCCTCAGAGATGAGAGAATAAAATGGCGCAAGCTCCGGGTCAAGCAAAAGGTAGATATAGTATTCTCTATGTCTTTCTGGTATTCTCAGTAACTTACTTACGTAGATCCCTCTTTCTCTTTCAAAGAACCCTGAACTACGTAGCCCAAGAATCAGATCGAAATATCTGGCTTCAATTGAATCATACGCAAGGTTCACGGCCTCTTTTACGAGCTCCGATGCCTTTTTTGTATCTCCATAAACATAACTTAGACGAGAAAGGAGGAAAAGTACGTAAGCTTTTTCGGCTTTCGTTTTTGCACTTTTTAGTGCGGAGTAAAAGCTACCCCTTGCGCTTTCCTCTTCCCCTCTTTCCATATAATAAAAGCCTTTTAAACAAAAGGTTGCAAAGCTATCGCCTATCTCCTCTTCTGCCTTTTTTATAACCTCGTAAGCCCTCTTATAATCTGAAACCCTTAAAGCGTCAATGGCAATCCACAAAAGGCCACCTTTTTCGCCTCCCTCTTTCCTCTTTTTCACTTCTTCCCATTCAGTGATGCTTCTATCGAGAAAAAGCTTCAGAAACCTGAGTTGAAAAACTTTTTTTGGCTCGAAAAAGGCAAAATGGAATTTTTCGAGGGTCTCGTAATAGCCTGATCCTTTCCCCTCCGCTATTTCCTCAAGCGCTCTCGTTCCACAAGTTAGGTAGCTAAAGAATGCTTTGTTTATTTCTTCTTCAGGCATATAACCTATTTCATCTATCTTCGGACTAAGATCGAGTATCTTTTTTGATGGACATTTGTCAGGTCTATGTCTTCTATCCCCGCAGTAGAAGCAGGGTGGGTTTTCTCCAATCAGGAAAACATCACGAAAATCCTTTTCTGGAAATGGCACCCCATCTTGGGAAGGCCATTTCATCCTAAAATACGATTTCTGTCCTCGTAGGTCGAACAGCGGTTTTTCATGGAGAATGAGATCCTCCCCCAAAAATCCCTTTGCCTCCATAGATATTAGAATCTCTCCTGGCCCTATCCTATACCAGGGTATCGCGCTTTCCTCTTCTGGCCCAGGGGATTTTCGAGGAGATACGGCATCTATGACGACTCTTAAAGGCAAAAAACCTCTTATATTATTTCTCGCACAGTAAGAGGAAAAAGGGGGGAATAGCTTTTTAAGGCAGTAATTAATAGGTAAGTCCTCTTTGGGAAGGAGAAATATTGAGTCCTCTCTCAGAGAATATAGATCGTGAAAGGGTGAAAGATCCTTTTTTAGGTCACTGCCTAATAACTCCCTTCCTTTCTCTGCCGAAAGGGGAGGAAGAAAGTTTAAAAAGATGCCTACCCTTTTTTTAGGTTCGAAGCTTGCCTCTTCTTTCCAGCTCACTCTGTAAACCATGATGTCTCTCAAAGTATCTATGTTTTTCGAATCGGAAAATAGGCTAAATGAGAGATTAGGCAAGCCACTTACACGCGAAAAGATGTTCTCAGATATGAGGATCCCGTCTACCTCACAAAGCTCAGTCAGTCTTGATGCAATGTTTACGACGTCACCGAAGATGTCTCCATCTTCGATTAAAGTCTTTCCATAATCGATGCCTATCCTTATATGTATCTGTTCTTCCTCTCCTTTTCCAATTCTATACCCCTCAAATTTCTTTTGGATAGAGATAGCGGCGGCCAAAGCGTCCCTTGGATCCTCGAAATAGGCCATTACTGAATCTCCAACCGTCTTTACGAGAACTCCATCGAATAGAGAAATGTAAGGTGAGACAATATCCACATGGGTTTTAAGCATTCTTCTCCCTTTATCATCTCCGTATCTTTTGAAATATTCCGTTGAACTGACAACATCCGTAAAAAGGACGGCAATCTCCCGGAAGGAGGGTTCCTTTTTTCTTTCCATCACTATATAGTTATCGTCAGGAAAATTTTTTCTTTTAGTCCAGGTCAGAAAAATAGGGATTGAAACTTCTCTCTCTTTTTTTCTCAGATATCCTGTGCTTCAGCTCAAGTATTTTCTCTTTAGCCCTTTTTGTTCTTTTTCTTTTTTGCCTTCTTATCTTTTCAATCCTCCTTCTTTTTTCTGATTCTTCTCCTTTTATGAGCTCCTCTATCTTTTCAACGAGGATCCTTCTGGCAAGGAATCTGTTTAGGGCTTGGGATCTCTCCCTCTGGCATTTTACCTCTATTCCTGTTGGGATATGCTTAAGATAAACACATGTGGAAACCTTGTTTACGTGTTGACCCCCTGGTTTCCCGGAACGGATAAATTTTTCCTCTATATCAGACTCAAGGATGCCCAGTTTTTCCATCTTTTCTTTTAACATTCTCTCCTTCTTTGGGCTCACGTACGACATCCTTGAAATCTCCTCTTTTTCATTATACCATTTTTGAGGCCAAGCTATGGACAAAAAGATTTACATGCTTTTTTTACTTCTCTTTCTCCTTTTCTCCTGCGAAAAACTGAAGGATGTTGCCTCTCCTCCTAAGAATGACGTAAAGAAAAATGAGGAAAGATACGAAAGGCAAATCGAGGAGCTCAAAAAAGCCGTAAAGGGAGATATAAAGATAAAGTTAAAAAGGGATGGAAAGGGTAACTACACATGGGAGATACAGGGAAGGGACGTGAACGAGGTTTTGAAAGCAAACGATATCCTTAGGAAGAGACTCAGTGAGTAGAAGCCCTTCTAAGTCCTATGGATCTCGCATATTCCAGTGCGAAGTAATATTCTTCCTTTGTTATTCTCCGGGCGATCTCTGGAAATTCATCTGCCCTGTAGCAAGGTCTGTACTGGGCCATTATGTTGACAAAAGCGTTCTCAGAAATTTCATTCCTAACAAACTCGAGAATCCTCTTTGTATCCTCAGTGCATGAGGGCATAACAAGATGTCTTATAAGTACACCCCTTTTTGCTATCCCATCCTCGTCGATTATGAGGTCTCCCACCTGACGCTGCATCTCCTTTAATACTTTTGTGACCACCTGTGGATAATCTTTAGCATTCAGGTACCTTTTTGAGAGAGAGGGTTCTAAGAATTTAATATCTGGCATGTATATGTCGAATATCCCTTCTAAAAGTCTTATAACCTCCTCAGATTCGTATCCCCCGCAATTATAGACGATCGGTAAAGAGAGCCCTTCTTCTATGGCAATTGAGATAGCCTCTACGATATGGGGAACGTAGTGGGTAGGGGTGACGAAATTTATGTTATGACAACCCATCTTCTGCAATTTCAACATCATTTTTGCCATATCTGCGGGTGTGACTTTATCGCCGTATCCGTACATACTTATGTCGTAATTCTGGCAAAATGCACACTTTAGATTGCAAAAAGTTAAAAAGATCGTACCTGAGCCTGAACTCCCAACAAGGGGCCTTTCTTCCCCGAAATGGGGGAAAAAGGAGGAGACATATAGATCGTAAGGAGCCTTACAGTAACCGAGCTCCCCTTCCTTTCTCTTGGCCTTGCAACTCCTGGGGCATAAAGTACATGGGCTCATCATCTCCTTTAGGCGAGCGATCCGTTCCTCCACAAGACCCCTCTCTAAAAGCAGGTAAGACGGCTTAAACATAAAAACTTGAAAAATGCTGAGAATCTATTAAAATTATAGGGAAAGAAGGGGAAAAAAGAAAGGAAAAAAGGAGGAATGTAGATGCCAATCACTCCCTGGAGATCGATGTGGGATTCCGAATTGCTTTCTATTAAGGAGGAAATGGATAGAATCTTCGACGAATTCTTCGGAAAGCCTGTTTTTCCTTCCTCTGAAGGGGCTGGCTGGACATTTCCGGTAGACGTCCTTGAAACAGAAAAAGAAGTCATCATCTACGCTGACCTTCCCGCTGTTAACCCGAAGGAGCTTTCTATCACGGCCTATGAGGACACTCTGACTATAAGAGGGGAAAGAAAAAGGGAGGAGGAAGCGGAGAACCTCGTTAGGTCGGAAAGATTTTACGGGGTTTTTCAAAGGACAATACCTCTGCCAGAGGAGGTGGCTTTCGAGAAGGCTAAGGCATCGTACAAGGACGGCGTATTAAAAATAGTGATCCCAAAGCTCGAAAAGGCTCTCCCGAGGGAAATCAAGATTGAGATAGAATAGCTTAAGACCGTGGAAGAACTGAATGAAGGTCAAAGAAGGATATGTGAAAATAGATCGACCCACATCTTAGTCATAGCAGGCCCCGGGACTGGAAAGACCTATTCAATAGCACAAAAGGTAGTCCAAATCTTAAAGGAAGGTGAAGACCCATCTTCCATCATCTGCATCACATTCACGAATAGAGCTGCAATGGAACTCAGAGAAAGGGTGAAATCTTTAATCAGTAAGGATTTGCAAGATCTTTTCGTTGGCACGATACATAAACTCGGCCTCACTTTTCTTAAAGAGCACACCAAAAAGGACATAAAAGTGATAGACAGGGAGACTCAGGAGGAGATCCTAAAAGGGATAGTGGGTGATGAAAGAAGGGCTAAGCACGAACTCAAAAAAATCGAGCGGATTAAGGGCAAACTTTTTTTTGAAGGGAAAGACGAGATATACGAGAAGTACGAGGCTGAACTCAGAAAAAATGAGCTATACGACTATGAGGATCTCATTCTCAAACCTTGCGAGATTTTGGAAAGTATGAGCCCTCGTAAGAGGATAAGATACATAATAGTCGACGAATTCCAAGACCTAAACAGGGCGCAATACGAGTTCGTATCAAAAATCGCTGAACTCTCTAGGAGCCTCATATGCGCTGTCGGGGATGCGGACCAGTCCATATACGGGTTTAGGGGATCTGATGTACGGATCTTTCTCGACTTCGAAAAGGACTATCCGCAATGCCAAGTGGTGAGGCTGAATGAGAATTATCGCTCGACAAAAACGATAATAGAGGCTTCCACTTCCCTTATAAAGAAAAACCTAAAGAGGTTTGAAAACGAAATAATTGCGAAAAGGAACGGGGGTCCACCTGTCAAAATAGTGAGAGTACCTTACCCATTTATGGCCGGTGATTTCATTGTCAAAGAAATAGAGAAGAGGATAGGTGGGTTAAGCCATTTGAGCACATCAAAAGGGGATAGCCTAAAAGGAGAGAGAAGACTCTCTTTTTCTGATTTTGCTGTCATATTTAGGACAAACGAAGATGTGAATCTTGTAAAAAAATCCTTTGAAATGTCAGGGATTCCTTACCAGATCATAGGAGGTAGGTTAGAAGGCCAGACGGACCCTTTAAGGAGATTGATGGAAAAAATAGCATCTTCTCTTTCGGAGAGTAACGAAGAGGGATTAAAAGGCCTATCTTTACGACAATTTCTCGATGTTTGCCCTTTTAAAGAAGCAAATGAGTCTATCATCGAACTGGTTGAAGGCTTTTTCCCTTTCACTCCTATTGGGGAGCTCTTAAGCGAACTTAATCTAATTACCCCTCTTGACGATTATAACCCCTCCTTTGACTCAGTCACTCTAACAACGATGCATAGAGCAAAGGGTCTCGAGTTTTCATGCGTCTTTATCCTCGGTCTTGAAGAAGGGAATATCCCCTTTAGCCGTTCAAAGGACTATGACATAGAAGAAGAGAGGAGACTCCTCTATGTTGGGATGACCAGGGCTAAGGACGAGCTCTTTTTGATCCGTAGCAAAAGAGGGGTTCCTTCCCATTTTCTTAAAGAGATTCCTCCGGAACTGACCGAAACTATAGATATTGGGCTCAAGAAAAAGCCGAAGACCCTTTCACTTTTCGACTTATGTAAATGAAGCTCGAAAAAGATACAGAAATCGGGTTTCCCCATTTCATCATCGTCAAGGCCTCCGCTGGCTCTGGAAAGACTGAGGCCTTAACAAAAAGGTACGTACAGTTTCTCCTATCAGCCAAAATACCTCTAAATAACCTTAAAAACTTACTCGCCATTACTTTTTCAAACAATGCTGCAAATGAGATGCGTTCCAGGATTCTTTTGATATTAAAGGAACTCTACTTTCAAGATGCCGATCAATTAAGGGAATTCAAGGAACTTCTATCCCTCCCAGAAAAGGATATTTCCAAAAAAGCGGGCCTCTTAATCTCTGAAATACTTGAGAACTACTCTGACTTTCAGGTCAGAACTATTGATAGCCTTATGGCTAAAATTTTTAGGGCAGAAGCTTTTAACTTTGCTTATCCTCCAGATATTGAGCTCTATTTCTCTTCGGCCGAAACCATAAGACGAGCACTTGATACATATTTCGACATCCTTTTATCCTCAGAGGAAGGTCAAAAATTCGCCGATGAACTTATACGTCTCGTTGAAGAACAGAAAAGAGCTTACCTTTGGGACCCCACATCGGAAATATACAAAAAAATTGAGGGGATCCACAGAGCTTTCGGCCAAACTTCAAGCGAAATAGTCGCAGTTGGAGAGATTGAGCGTCGAAAAAAATGCGAGGAAAGGATCATAGGCCTTTTTAATCGGTTCCTCGAATTGGCAAAGGATGGTAATCTCGAATTCAACGCTTCCATGAAGGTTGACGTAAGATTCGAGAAGATATTGCGCTCGAAGAGATTTAGCGACTTCTTAGAGTTCTACGGAAAGAAATTTCCAATCAACAAGCCAAATGCAAGATCTCAAAGTTTGGAACATTACGAAAAAGCTAAACAGATTTGGCAGGAAATAGATGAACTTCTTAAGGAGTATTCGCTTATTCAAGCCCGTTCTTTCTACGAGCCATATATAAGGGTTTTTAAGGATCTTTTGGACATACTTGAGGAAGTAAAGAGAAGGGAAAGAAGAGTCTTTTTCGAGGACATAAACAAGAAGATTTCTCAAAATTTGAATTCTCAGATAGTCCCAGACATTTATTTCAAAATGGGAGAGACCATTTACCATTTCTTCATTGACGAATTCCAGGATACATCTCCTATCCAATGGTTCAACTTGAGACCTTTAATAGAGAATTCGCTCTCAGAAGGAGGTAGTTTGTTCATCGTTGGAGACACTAAACAGGCCATTTATACTTTTAGAGGAGCTGACTATAAGATCATGAAGGATCTCATAAAGGATGACCCTTTCTATTCGGCGAGACAGGGGAAGAGAGTGGAAAATTTAAAAGTGAATTGGAGGAGCAAAAAGAAAATAGTTGAGTTCGTCTCAGACCTATTCCAAAAGAACCCTGTTCTACTTTCCAATTATAAAGATTCCCTTCTTCTTACAGGCCTTTGCGAAATAGAACAGGAAGCGAAAAGAATTGGAGATGGCTATGTGGAGATCGAAGAAATCCCGCAAGATGACCGGGCGGCAAAAAAGGATTATATCCTTTCCCGGATCTCCGACTTGCGTCGAAGGGGGTACCTATACAGGGATATTGCTATTCTTGGATGGAGAAATTCAGATATTTTAAGCCTCGCTTCTATTCTTAATGAGGCTGGCCTTCCTTTTATCTCTTTAAGTAGCCTCGACTTAAGATGTAGGAAGATAATTTCAGAGATAATCATGCTCCTTTCCTTTCTCGATTCCCCAATCGATGATTTCTCTTTTTCGTCCTTCCTTCTAAGCGACATCTTCAGAAGCCTATTAAAAAAAAGGGGCCTTTCTTTCGATCCTCTTGAGATCCTCCTAATAAGAACTGGAAGCGAACCTATGTACAAGAGATTCCAGTCAGTTTACCCAGATTTGTGGGAGGCGTTCTTTAAGAAAATATTCAGACTCGCTGGGTACCTACCTATTTACGATCTTTTATCAGTGATCTACGAGGATTTTGATCTTTTTGATCTTTTTCCGGGTGAAGAGGCGGCCCTTCTAAGGTTACTCGAAGTGGTAAGAACATTTGAGGCGAGAGGCTACGGAAGTATGAGGGACTTTATAGAATTCCTCTCCTCTACGCATCCTGAAAAGGGCATATTCGACATTTCACTCCCCATCCACATAGATGCGGTAACTCTCATGACGATCCACAAATCAAAGGGTTTAGGGTTCCCCGCTCTCTTCGTATACCTCGAGGATTTCCACATTCAAAATAAGGATCTGGATCAAGTGACAATAGATGACGGCAAGTTTTTTACACTCATCAGACTTACGACGACGCTATCAAAATGTAATGAGGATCTCCAAAGGTTAAGAAATGAAAAAGAAAGGTCGATCATTGCAGATTTCTTGAACCTTCTCTATGTGGCATTCACGAGAGCAAAAGATGAACTTTACGTGCTCTGCTGTGTAAAGAACGATAAGAGATTCCCCTTCGATTTTCTTAAGTCCTTTTTTGGGAAAGTTTACGGTACTAAGGAAGAAAGGGCAATTTCCGAGTCAGAATATGAAGAGGGTCTCTCCTTGCCGAGGTGGAAATCTTGTTACAGCTTCGAGGTCGAATCTGCAAGACCTCTGGTAGAAGAGGAAAAGGAAAGGGGGGAGCTAATTCATAAGGTTCTTGGGAGTTTAGAATACCTTGATCGCATTGATGAGGAAGAGATAAAGGAAATAGTGAGGATTAACGCGTCAATTCTTAACTACCCCGGGGATATAGGGGAGATCACCAATCGGGTGATCGATATTTTAAGTTGGGAAGAGATAGCTCAGATCTTTGAGAGGAGGCCTGATAGAAAGATAAAAAACGAATTTGAGATCTCAGATCCTTCTGGAAACCTTTTTAGATTAGACAGGCTCATCATTGACAAAGAAGAGATAAGGGTAGTTGAATACAAAACTGGAGAATTAAGGGAGGAGGATATAAGACAGCTATCAAACTATAAGAATTTAGTTTCCTCCCTCTTCGAAGGAAAGAATGTGAAGGCTCAAATATTTTACCTAAAAAAAAGGAATGTTGTCTCCATATGATCCCTGAACAACTGCAATTTATAGAGAAAGAGAAAATCGTAGTGGTAGATCCAGGCATTGATCTTCAGGATCGACTAAGTGACCTCCTTCTCCAGGAAGGGGTCGACTTCTCAATGAACGTTGTGATTTACCCAGGAAGAAGGCCATCCCATTATCTGAGGAAAAGGATAGCCGAAAAAGTAAAAAAAACCTTTATCCCCCCTAAGATCTATTCGATGGATGACTTTATACTCCATATCCACGGAAAAATCTTTAACGCAAAACCCATAGATTCCCTCGATGGGGTTTTCCTGATCCATGGCATATTGAGGCGGCTCAATCTATTGAAGGAGGCCTTTTTAGAGATTGATAGTTTCTTCTCCATAGGTGAAAGGCTCTTTAACGTAATCGAAGAACTCTACATAGAGAGAATACGGCCTGAAAAGATAAAAGAAGTGGAGTTTCTCATAGATATCCCTTCTAAGTCGATGGAGAATCTTAACCTGCTTTCGAGCTTATATGAGGCTTTTTATAAAGAAATAGACATGAGGGGGCTCGCAACGCGTTCTAAGAGATATGTGTGCTGTGCGGACTACGAAGAACTCGATAGAGTTCTCGATTGCGAACGTATAATATTTGCCGGCTTTTTCGCTTTTACAGAGGCTGAAAGGAGGATACTAAAGACCCTTTCAAAGAACAAAGGGTTTGTACTCGTTTACCAGAAAGAAGGGGAAATAACTGAGGAAGGAAGAAAGATACACTTCTACTCCGCCCCAGATATTCATGGAGAGGTGAAGATAGTCGGAGATATATTGAAGAAAAAGGGGATCGATAGTAATACGGCAATAGTTCTACCAAGATCTGATACTCTCTTTCCTCTTATTCGCCACGGTATCTCCTTCATAGATGAGGGTATGTACAATATCTCTGCGGGCTACCCCTTATGGAGGACACCCATTTTTGGTTTTTTCTTAAACCTCTTTGAGGTCATAGAAACAATGAGGGACTCAAAAATCTACGTTCCCTCATATTTGAAATTTATTTTCCATCCCTATACTAAGAATATCGTACTTATGGGAAGTTCAGAGTCAGGAAGGATTGTGCTCCACGGATTACAGAGGGTCTTGAAGGACGATATTCCTCTGACTTTCGCCGATATCTCCTGGATTGAGGAAGATCTGCCATCCCATATCGCAAATCTCGTATCTGCTTCTGGATTTTCAGAGACCGAGATAAAAAGACACATAGAGGATATACATACCACGTTTCTTAGGCCCTTCTTCCAGATCAGGAATGTTAAAGATTTCTTTGAAAAATGCTCATCCATCCTAAGGTTTATATATGATAAGAGTACTGCCAAGTACCACCCCCTTTTTTACCCCTATGTCGAAGGCTACCTTAAAGAGTTCAGTAGAATATCCTCATCCTTACTCGGGGAATACGTATTCGAGAGGATTATCTCCTACTTCAATCTTTTTTCAAGGGTTCTTTCCTCCTCCTTTTTTCCATTTGAGGGTGATCCGAAGAAGGGATTGCAGGTTTTAGGATTTCTGGAGACGAGGAATCTAAGATTCGAGAAAGTGATCTTTCTCGACGTAAACGAAGGGGTAATACCCGATCTAAGCGAAGACTACTTCCTTCCCTATAAGGTGAGAAAAATACTTGGGCTTCCAACGTATAAGGAGAGGGAGGATCTCACATTCCATTATTTTAATACTCTCCTCTGCGGAGCAGGAGAGGTTCATGTTCTTTTCTTGGAAAATGAGGAAAGTGTGAAGTCCCGATTCCTTGAAAGGATAATATGGGAAATGGAAAAGAGAAAAGGATCCGTGATTGGAGAAAGGTCGTTAAGGAAAGCTTTAAATTACAGGGTTAGTCTAACTAATTTTCTCCCACAGCCTGTGGAAAAGACCGAAAGGATCATGGAGGCCTTAGAGAATATCTCTTTTTCACCATCCGCTCTCGATGATTATCTAAAGTGTGGAATTAAGTTCTATTTGAGATATGTGCTGAAAATAGGGGAGGAAAAGAAGGTCGAAGAGATGGACAGGCAAGAGATAGGTAATATCGTCCACTCTGTCCTCAAACGTTTTTTTAAGGGAAGGCTTAGGGTCCTGCTCATTCCAAAAGGAACATGGAGTGATGAAGTATCAGATATCATAGATGAGATTTTCAGTCTTAGATATGGTCATCTCCTCGATGGGAAAGCCTATCTCATAAAAAGGCAGGTTGAAAAGAGAATAAGGGAGTTCATCGATTATCTTCGCAATGTGGCTAAGATCGACCGTATTAGGATACTCTCTTCAGAAGAGCAAGTTGAGGTTCAATACCTCGGGTCAAATTTCTCGTTCAGAGTAGATCTTGTCCAGGAAAGGAATGGGAAAATAGAACTTGTCGACTTTAAGACTTCGGGCAGAGAAGATACGTATCTTTTCAAACGCGGGACTTCTGAGGTATTCGGAAGAGGGGATTACCATAAGCTCCCAAGTCTACAGATGCCCCTTTATATCCTCCTTTACGCAAAGAGGTATGAGAAAGAACTTAAAGATGTCAGTGGGTTTTATTTCTTTTTAGGCCAGAAGGTTCTGAATCAAGAATCCCTTTTGAGCCCTTTTTCAGATATAAGTATGGAAGATGGAATGGGTCTTGTCAGTAGAATCGTGGAAAGCCTTATAAGAGAGATAAAAGATCCCTCTATCCCTTTCTCTTGCCGTGTTGATCCTCTCGAGGTCTGCGAGTTCTGCCCATATAAGTCGATATGTGGTACCCGCTGGGTCAGCTTGAGGAACGATCATTGAATCCTCTTTCTCAGGTAAGATTTGAGGAATTGGAGGTGAGCCTCAGTGAATCTATCTGAAGCGAAGGGGAAAAGGGAGTTATTCTGAAAAAGGGGTTCCTCCCTTATAGGAAAACGCGCAAGATCCCCGTATTTCTCGAAGATCTCCGTGTGGGGACATGGAGCATACTCTGCTATATGGGGTGTGCATCCCATGCTTAGCACGTAATCTATCCCCTCCTTAACCTCCTCCCAACTCTGAAACGGCAGACCGGCGAGGAGATACACATGGATATTTTCCTTGCGGAATCCTGCTTCCTTAAGGTATTTCACAGCTTTTTCAAAAACGGGAATGTCTACCTTACCTCCTGTTTTCTTCTGTGTTTCAGGATTTACTGACTCAAGACCTATTCTTACCTCGCGGAAGCCAGATCTCAAGAGGAGTTCAGAAATCTCAGGGTCCACAAAAGCAGCATTCAGTGCGTTTGGGTTGAATATCTCTATCACTTTTGAGAGAGGCTCGATCCCCTTGAGTATCGGTATGGCATGGTTCTCCTTGTCGTAGAGAAAGCAGTCGTCGTAAATCACAAATCTTTTTACTCCCAGGGACCTCCAGTGGTAGATCTCTTTGATTACCCTTTCTGGCTGCCTTTTATTTATCTTAGGGCTAAGATAGGGGGTTGAACAGTATTTGCATCTGAAGACACATCCTACTGAGGTCATGATAGGGACAAAGTCTATCTTCTCGTACAGGTCTAATGCGGGATAGGGGATGGTATCGAGATCTCTTTCCTCTGGCTTGAAACTGAGTCTAAGAGAGAAAGTGCCCTCAATGTACTCGTAGAGCTTATTCAGTTCGCCCTTTTTTAATATGAGATCGAAAAGAGAAGCCCTCTTTCTCGCATGCTCCTCACAAAGGGTGGGGTATAGGCCGCCTAATACGGTCTTACTTTCCGGATATACTTCTTTTACTATGCGGGCAACCTCCAGGGATCCTGTATACCAGTACGTCATGAGGGATGTAATGAGCACGATATCGGGCGTTTTTAAGAGTTCTAATTTTTTTCTGAGTTCCTTCTCGGAGATCCCGTATCTCCTTAGAGGCTTTTCTATTCCCCTTAGCACTTCCGGCTTTTCCACTTTCTCCCGCAAATAATGGCTCCTCCCATCTTCCTTTCTCGTTTTTTCGTCCGGCTCCATGCAATCTATGAGATAAACCTCAAACCCATTTTTCCTGAGTATACTTCCTATGTAAAGCAGCCCTAAAGGTTTCGACCAGAAGTTATATGCAGCGAAGTCGTAGACGAAAGGGTTAATAAGGAGGGCAACAAAATGTTTCACGTGAAACAATTCCCTTCAGAAATACCTTTTTCTGTAGTACCTGCGTGCAAGGGGTCTCGCAGTTAAGAGTCCGAATATGAAACCTCCTATATGCGCATACCAGGCAACCCCTTCAATCCCTAAATATAGAAATTGCATGAGAAACCAGAAAGTGAGAAAAACAAGTGCGGGAAGCTCGATGAGCTTTATGAAGATAAATATAAATACGAGGGTCACAACCCTCGCGGTAGGGTAAAGAACAAGATACGCACCCAATACCCCCGATACAGCGCCAGAGGCTCCTATCATTGGAACTTTAGAGTGCGGGTCGTAAAAATACTGGGTGATGGCAGCGCAAATACCTGAGAGTATATAAAAATAGGCGAATCTCCCGTGGCCGAAGGAATCTTCTATGTTGTTTCCGAATATCCACAGATATAGCATGTTTCCAAAGACATGAAAGGCCCCTCCGTGGAGGAACATAGAAGTAAAAACGGTGATTATGTTATAGGGCAAAAGTTCAAGTCTTGAGCTTAAGGCGATAGTGATCTCATTGGGTATGAGCCCTAAGTATCGGAAAAGCTGCTCCTTTTCTTCTAAGGGCAGAAAGCTCTGCCAGACAAAGATCGATATGTTTACAAAGATTATCCCAATTGTTATAATTGGGAAGGTTCGCGTTGGAATGTTATCCTTTAAGGGTATCATCCTTTTTAACCTAAGATTAACACTTAGGGCGATCCTATGTCAAAAGGAAGGCCAAGGAGAGAAAGATGCCTGAACTGAGGAAAGATCCAGTAACTGATAGGTGGGTCATAATTTCCGAGGAAAGGGGTAAAAGGCCCCTTTTTCTTTTTGAGGAAACCCCCCCTCAAAAACCCACGATCTGTCCCCTTTGTCCTGGCAACGAATCGATGACCCCCCCTGAGGTCTTCGCAATAAGAAGGGACGGTTCCCTAAGGGACACACCGGGATGGGATCTCAGGGTCGTGCCCAACAAGTTCCCGGCTTTGAGAATAGAGGGGGATCTGGACAAGGAGGGAATAGGGATCTACGACAGAATGAACGGGATTGGAGCGCATGAGGTTATCATAGAGACACCGAACCATGAAGAGCAGCTCTTTGATATGGAACCTGAGAGATTAAGGAACGTTTTCATAGCTTTCAGGGAACGGTGTGTGGATCTCGCAAAGGACAAAAGGTTCAGATACATTATAGTCTTTAAAAATTACGGGCGGAGCGCAGGGGCCTCTATAGACCACTCTCATTCCCAGCTGATCGCTCTTCCTATTGTTCCAAAGAACGTTTCCGAAGAGATAAAAGGAGCACTTACCCATTACAGGCTGAAGGAGAGATGCATCTTCTGCGACATAGTATCTCAGGAGAAGGAAGAAGGCGTAAGAGTGGTATTAGAAAATGAGAGATTTATAGCCATATCTCCTTATGCTTCAAGATTCCCATTTGAAATATGGATACTCCCTAAGAAGCACGAGGCGAACTTTACTAATCACGAAGAGTATCTCTCCTACGCTTCACTTTCAGACATAACCTCAAAGGTACTTAAGAAGTACGAAAGGGCTTTAAGAAGGCCCCCATACAATTTCATGATCCACACCTCCCCTCTTGGAGCTTCAGAAATCTCCTATTATCACTGGCACATAGAGATCATCCCCAGACTCACACGTCTTGCAGGTTTTGAATGGGGAACAGGATTCTACATCAACCCGACTCCGCCTGAAGAAGCTACTTCTTTCTTAAAGGAGGTTTAGGAATGAAGGTACTTATTGCTTCCCCTGAGGTTTACCCCTTTGTCAAGACAGGGGGACTTGCGGACGTCACTGGCAGCCTACCAAAGGCATTAAAGAAATTAGGTGTAGAAGCGAGGGTCATACTTCCAAAACATAAGCAGATCGGAAATAATTTTCCGCTCAGGTACAGAAATCTGAAGATCTCGTGTCCAATCTCAAATAAGGTTGTAGAGGCAGAAATAGTAGAGAGCGAATCAGACGGAATAATCGCCTATCTTATAGAGAAGGATGAGTATTTCTACAGAGATTACCTTTACAGCACACCAGACGGTGACTACCTGGACAACGCGGAAAGGTTCGCCTTCTTTTCAAAGGCCGTGCTCGAGGCTATAAAAGTAATAGATTACGTGCCCGATGTTCTCCACCTGAACGACTGGGAGACAGCTCTTGCAGCTCTCTTTCTACGGCTCCATTACAGGGACGACCCTTTACTTAAAAAAGTCGCCACATTGCTCACTATACATAACCTCGGTTATCAGGGCATATTCTGGCATTACGACATGCACCTTTTGAACCTGGGATGGGAATACTTCACGCCCGAGTATCTCGAGTTCTACGGTAAGATAAATTTCTTAAAAGGAGGTATTGTCTTCGCAGACTTAATAAACACGGTTAGCAAAAAATATAGCCAGGAAATACAAACACCAGAATTCGGTTTCGGTCTCGATGGGGTGCTGAAAAAGAGGGCAAAAGATCTCTTCGGTGTTCTAAACGGGATAGATTACGAGGAATGGGACCCAGAGAGGGACGAAAAGATTGCCGCAAAGTATAGCAAATTAACGATCCATAAGAAAGGGATAAACAAGGCCGCCCTTCAAAAGAAAGTGGGCCTTCCCCAATCTGAAAATACGCCATTAGTTGCCACCATCTCCAGGCTTTCAGAGCAGAAGGGGTTCGATATAATAATCCCGGCTATCCCGAAATTCGCGGAGATGGGGTTACAGTACGTTGTTCTCGGCACAGGGGAGAGAAAGTACCATGAGGAACTTGAGGATATGAGAAAGACCTTCCCCGATGCATTTGCGGTTAAAATCGGATATGACGACTATCTGGCCCATCTAATAGAAGCTGGTGCGGATATCTTTCTTTTGCCATCAAAGTATGAACCCTGCGGCCTTAACCAATTATACAGTCTCAAATACGGGACCGTACCCGTTGTGAGGGGAGTAGGAGGATTGGACGACACCATAGTAGACTATTCGGAGAATCCAGATTCGGGTACGGGTTTTAAATTTTACGAGTATTCAACTGATGCCATGCTCTCCGCTCTGAAAAGGGCTCTCGATGTGTATAGAGATAAAGAGGCCTGGATGAGACTTGTAATGAGGTGTATGGATCAGGATTTTTCTTGGGAGAGATCGGCAAGAGAATACATAAAGCTTTATGAGCTGGCGATTGAAAGACATGGATCTCATAGAAGCCCTTTCTAAAATTGTAGAGATCTCCCACTCCAATATAGAGATAGACTCACGCCTAAATGGCATCTTAAAACTCATAGAGAGGAACATCAACGGGTCAGAAGCGCACATATACATTCTCGATCAGGACAATAGGCTAACACTCAGGTACAGTTCTCGTAGGTCCCCTCTTTCTATTCTACTTTCCCCTCACAGACCCCTTCTCGGAGAGGGCATAGTTGGATCTATCGCGCAGAAAAGGGAGACCCAGTTCTTCACCATCCAGAATGTTCCAAAGAGGCTTGGATTTCTCCTTTTAGGAGACCTCGATAAAGTTATCCTTCCTTACAGGCGCTTCGCATTTCTTCCTATATCCGATGAGAGTAAGTGCTATGGTATCCTCATGGTTTTGTCCTCTTACGGCTCCTCTTTCACCGAAGCAGAAAAGAGGCTACTAAAAATAGCTGCCAAGGAGCTCATGGGCTTAATTAAGCTGGCCGAGCTTTATACGGACTCAAGTAAGAGGATCACAGAGTTGATGACCCTTTCTGAGATAGGAAAAGTGCTAATATCCAATCGGGATTTCACATCCATGCTTAGGGATATCGCCCTCATCGTAGCGAAGACACTGAGTGCAGAGTTCGTCCACATAACCATGAAAGAAAAAAACGGAGAAAAGCCTCCAAGGTCTGTAACATTTGGAGAGATAACAAAAGACCAAGAAGAAGAGGTAAAAAAGATAGAAGAGCTGGTAATGAAGGAAACGAGGCACCAATCTATCCCCTTTATGAACGACCATGTCATTTACTCCTATCCAGTAATCTCTAAGGGGCAGATCATAGGTGTCATAAGCGCGTGCAAAATGAGGCAAAGAGCCCCATTTTCAGGGCAAGACGAGTTTTACATACTCGATACCATCTCCCATTATCTATCGAGCGGATTTGAGAATATAATACTCAGAACCGAGCTTAAGGACATTCTCGAGGAATTGAACTCGGCGCAGGAGAGGATAATAGAACAGGAGAAACTTAGGTCCTTAGGGGAGATGACCGCGAATATAGCCCATGAAATAAAAAACCCCCTCCTTGTTATCGGAGGTTTTGCAAAAAGGCTGGCCAAGAAACTCGATCTTAGGCCCCAAGAAAGGCGGTACCTAAACATCATCTTAAGGGAGGTTGGTCGCCTGGAGGGGATATTAAATGACGTCCTTACCTATGCGAAAGATATCCCTTTTAAAAGGACCGTTCTCAATATAACTGATGTCATCTCTGAAATAGTCAACTTATTCAGATCCGATCCCCTCTGGGAAAAAGTAGATATAGAAGAAGATTACGAAAGGGATATACCCCCGGTCTACTGCGATCCTGAGCAAATGAAGCAGGTCTTTATAAACATTCTTGTAAATGCTTACGAGGCTATGGAGGGAGAGGGGAAGATAGGGATAAGGGTTTTTAAAAAAGAAATACAGGCAAAAACTTACGTGGCCGTTTCTATAGCCGACACGGGTGGGGGAATAGACCCTCTGATCGTGGACAACATATTCAATCCTTTTTTCACCACAAAGGAGAAGGGGACAGGCCTTGGCCTCTCAATATCGAACAAGATAGTCTTGGGCCACAAGGGTAAAATCGAGGTTCAGAATAGGTTCGGCATAGGCGCGACCTTCATCATTTATCTCCCCGCCTATGAGGACTCGACTTCTTCTTCACAAAATGGTAAAATCCGGGAAGGCGGCAGGGAGGAAAGATGAAAAAGCCCTTTATTTTGGTTGTAGACGACGAGGAAAATGTGAGGCTTCTTTTCAAAGAGGAACTCGAAGATGAGGGGTTCAGTGTGGATCTCGCAGAAAATGGTTACGAGGCTATTGAAAAGGTTAAGGGAAATGATTATGACCTTGTGGTTCTTGACATAAAGATGCCAGGGATAGACGGAATAAGAACCCTTTCCGAGATAAAGGCATTAAGGAAGAACCTCCCCGTTATACTATGCTCTGCATACAGTGAATACAAACAGGATCTTACAAGCTGGATATCCGAAGATTACGTGGTAAAATCTGCCGATACATCGGAGCTCAAACAGAAGATCAAGAACATTCTTGGACTTTAGTGGGGGTGTAGCTCAGAGGGAGAGCACCTCGTTCGCAACGAGGGGGTCAGGGGTTCGATCCCCCTCACCTCCAGAGTAGGGTATAAGGGTATCCCTTCTCAAAATCTTTAGTATGCTCAGTATGTTCCTTTGGCTACGTGGGGCACACGGAAATTGCCAAGCCCTACTAAGTTTCACAGGGATCCCGCACGCCTTATTCCGGTTAGGCTAAGAAATTACCGGATATTGCTAATTTCCCAGGCAGATGGTAGTATTAAAATGATGTCCATATTCGTTGTACACGAGCATCATGCGAGGAAGTTACACTACGATTTAAGGTTAGAGATGGAAGGGGTCTTAAAATCATGGGCTTTACCTAAGGGTCCTTCACTTTCTCCCCGTGATAAGAGGCTTGCTGTTATGGTAGATGATCATCCCCTCGATTATGCGGATTTTGAAGGTATAATCCCTGAAGGGTCTTACGGCGCAGGTCCTGTCCTCATATGGGACAAAGGATCGTATAGACTTGTTAAGGGGAGTTTAAATGAGGGAAGTATAGAGGTCTTTCTCGAAGGAAAAGTGCTCAAAGGTCTTTTTGTGTTAACTAAGCTAAAGGGCAAGGAAAATGACTGGCTTTTCATAAAGAAAAAGGATGAATATGCAGTGTACGATTTCGAGCTAAAACCCCTTCTTCAGCCTGAGAAGGCGAAGGAATTAAAGGGAAAATAAATTGGGGATAGTATTTTCCCTTTTTCTTTCCATTTTACTTTCTTTATGCCACCCAGCGAAAGCAGAGGATGGGAAAAGCCCAAAAACGATCGGGGAGACTTTTTTAGGGGAGGAATTACACTACGAGATCGACTTCTGGATCATAAAAGGAATAGCGGATGTTGTCCTCAGTTTTTCGAGGGATAGTGAAAAGGGTAGGTACGTTATAACGCTTAAAGGGAAAACGAAAGGTATAATAGGTTACGCCCTTCGCCAAAGGGAGGATTATTACAGGGCAGTATCAGAAGAGATAGATGGGGGAAGGAAGCTAAGAACTGTTTATTACGAAGAGTACGTGAAGATTGGTTCAAAGACTCGAAAGAATATCCACTTTTTTGATCACGAGAAGCGGAGATGGATACACAAGTATTATAAGGATGGGAGGGAGAGAAGAGAGACGGTAAAAGAAATACCAAATAACGCAGATTACAACGATTTTTTGACTGCCGCTTACAACTTCCGTTACGGTGTTTACGGAGACATAAGAGGGGGAGGGATCTATAAGGTGCCTGTCTTTCCAAGAAGGGGTATTGCACACTATGAAGTCAAGGTGAGTTCGTATGAAGGTTCTCAATCCTTTTGTGAGAAAGCTTTTTTTGTGGAACTTAAAGTAGATCCGGAATTGATAAACTCTTCTCAGGGAATTATAGAGGGCCTTCTTTCTCACGATCTATATCCGGTCGAGGGGGTTATAAGGGATGTGGTTTTCTTTGGAGATGTTAAGGGGAGGCTCAAAAGGAGAATAAAGACAAGTTGAATCCCTGATCCCGAAGGAGGTTTTCTATGGAGATAAGGGGATCCAAGGTTATGGTACTCGGTGCTTATGGGGAGGTTGGAATAGCTGTCACGAGACTCATAATTAGAGAGGGCCCGAGTAAGCTCATCATCTCCTCCTTGAGGAAGGATGAAGTGGAAGAAGTAAAAAAAGAAATCGGTTCCTCTTGTGAGTTTCCCTGCGAGATAGTTACATTCTGGGGCAATCTCTTCTTAAGCGAGGAAATGAAGGAAATAACGCTAAAGGATGTAAGTGACGAGAAGGATCTATTTTTTATGCTGAAGGAGAATTTTGGTGAACTGAATGAGAAGATCCTTAATAGATCGACCCTATTTAGGCTCATTACGGAAGAATCACCCCATATAATCGTCGACTGTCTAAACACCGCGAGCGGCCTCGCATATTTTGATATTTACTCTCTCTTCGAGGAGTTAAAAAGGGTTAAAATGGATCAGGAAGCCCTCTCTATCCCCCTTGCATGCAAGATCTTTTTGGCATCCGTCTTCCCCTTCTTGTGAGACACGTCCAGATACTGTACGAAGCCTTAAAGAGAGCCGGGGTCAATGTATATATCAAGGTGGGAACAACGGGGACAGGAGGAATGGGGTTCAATATCCCTTTCACTCATGGAGAAAGAACGCCTTCTATGCTTCTCATGATGAAATCGGCAATTGCAGGTGCCCATTCAATGCTACTTTACGTTATGAGCAAGACCCCGGGATCTCCTATTATAAAAGAGGTGAAGCCCGCCACAATGATCGCCTGGAAAAGAATAGGTAAGGGGAGGATATTAAGAGGCGGGAAACCTATTAAGGTTTATGACGCACCTTATGAAAACCCTTTTGTTCTCAAGAGGGGATCAAGATTCTCACTTAAGGATCTAAAAATGGAGGGACATGAAACGGGGGAGTTTCTTGAGGGGACATACATAGACACGGGAGAAAATGGTTTGTTCTCCATTTACGAATTTAAGGCGGTAAGTAAAGAAGGCCTAATGGAGTTTATCACACCAGAGGAGGTTGCAAAGAGAGTTCTGGACTGCATAAAGGGCGCTTCTTACTCGAATGACATAATAACCTCACTCGACTCTTCGGTTCTCCGTTCAACTTACAAAGCTGGCCTTCTAAGGGAGGTAGCCATTCGGGAGATGGAATCCCTAAAAATTCAGGGTTTCTCCTACGGCCTTTTAGGGCCAAGGGTTTCGAAACTCATTTATGAATCGGCCATACTTAAAGAGTGTTTTCGCACCGCTAATAACCTTATCTGCCAGACCCCCGCATATACCGCTGAAAAGGCTAAGGACTTTGTTCTTCAAAAGGAAAACCATTTAAGGAAGGAGGCCCTTTCTATAGGTATCCCCGTTCTACTTCCAGACGGAAAGACTCTTCTCTTTGCCAAAAGGGAGATTCATGACAAAGATTGGGAAAGGGAGTCCTGGGAGGTGCAAGAAGAGAAGATTGATCTCTTTGCGGAAAAGGAATGGATAGACTTGAGGGAAAATAACATGAAAAGATGGCAGGATCGTATGAGAAGGTTCCTTTCAACGAATGCGTCAGGTACTGAAAGAAAAGAGATCGCCATAGATCCAGGAGATCTGACCGCATGGGTCCTCATTGAGGAGTATGGCGGTGGAAGGAGAGAGTGTTACTGATTCTTAAGTTCTTCGATAAGTGCTACGACCGTTTTTATGAATTGGGCATTAACCTTCCTTTTTTTTAGGGGAAATCTGAGATAGGACTCTCCCTTCTCGCCAGTAAAGACTTCTGTTATAAATCCTCTCCTTCTTAAAATCTTCTCTACATCTCCCCTGAAGTAAGGGCTTTTAAGCAAGACGAAGTTGCAACCCCCATCTTCCACAAGGAGTTCTTTTACTTTTTTTGCTTTCTCCATTACATAAGCCTTTTCTTCATTCAATAGTACCCTCATTCTCTCTTTGAATCTTTTGTCCTTCATCGCTACCCTCATTGCGTTGTAAGTGAGGTAGGGGATCTCCTCGAGAGAAAGATATGGTTCCATCCTTTCTATTGTGCTTGCCTTTGCGAAGGCGCAAAAAAATGGAAGTCCCCCAAGGCCATAAATATCAGATGGATTCCTAAGAAGAAAAGAGTCATCAATACGTAAGATCTCAGGCAATTTAGTACGTGTGCCTGAAAATTCCTGAAGGGTCTCGTCAACGATGACTTTTATACCTTTATCCTTCGCGTATCTTAAGATCCTTTCAATATGAGGATTCGCACTCAAACCTAATACGTCGTGGGGATAAGTGATAAAAAAGAGGTCCTCGGGGTTTGTATCCACGCTTGTAGGGGATGTAATCTCCAAGGGGCGTATACGAAGCCTTTCCCCGTAAAGCCTTTTCACCGCATCCAAATAACCTCTTAGCCTCCTCGATAAGGGCAAGACCACCCATATCGATGAAACCGAATAGGTTTCGCAGAAAAAATTTAAAAAAAGGGGGAGGCTTGAAAAAAATGAGACCTCATCCTCCTTTATCCCTTCTTTCATTGCAATATACTTCTTGAGTAGTCTCCTTTCTTTCTCATCCCCTTTATTCACTTTCTTTATGCCCTTACGGAGGGCATTCCTTACCTTCTTTGACGGTCCAAAGGGGTTCGCAGAAGAAGTAAGGTCGTAAGTCTTCATTTTTTCTTAAAGATTTCTTCCCACATCCTTTCCGCCTGAGCTCTCCCCTCTTTTTTCTCTTCTTCCTCTCTGAACTCAAAATATTCGCAGAAATTTGCCCTGTCTTTTTCCCTTGGGGGATCAGCTCTAACCTCAGCGCAGGAGTACGCTTTTTCCTCATCATAAAATCTGCAGTTTACGCAGACATGTAGGTCCCTTCCACACTTTGGGCATTCATCCCTTCTTGCAACTTTTTCAGTCTCTATTATGTTCTTACAATTGTAGCACCTCTTCATAGGACATCTATGATCTCTCTTAATCCCCTTTTTCCCCCAACGAGATAGGACTCTATTCCAAGGCTTTTAGGTACCTCATAGTCGAAAATGGGGTGATCACCTATATGAACCATCTCCTCTGCCCTTAAACAGAGTATGTCCAATATCTTCTCATAAAAGGCCTTATCCTTTTTTACAATCTTGAAATCGCTCGTAGCTGAAAAGATGTGTGTGAAAAAGTGGGCAATCCCAGTATGTTTAAGTTCCTTTTCAACGAAAATCCTCGAGGCATTCGAGGAAAGGATAAGCAGAAATCTATCTTTCAACTGATAAAGAGCCTCTTTGGCGCCATCTACGAGTCTTATATGGCTTGCGTACCTGTCGAGAAGCTCCTCTGCTTGTATATCGAGTCTCATCCTTCTTATCCAGTATTCTATATCGTACCATAGAATATTTTCATCCCCAATCGATTCATACTCTGAAATCACGATTCCTTTTGCCTTTTCAAAGGGGATCCCATATTTCTTTGCGAACTCGATGGGGATCCCCTGATTCCAGACCAGGTCCCCAAATTCTGCGGCCACAAGTGTTCCGTCGAGGTCGAAGGATATTACCCTTTTCACGGATATTGAAAGAAAGGGGGCTTCAGAGCCCCCTTATCTTTAGAACTTAAGTGCAGGGAAAAGTTCCTCTTCTATCCCGGAAAGAACGTGTAGCTGATATAGATCAGTATGCCCAAAAGCACGATACCGAGGCCCAAGCTCCACGCAATAAGCTTTTTCTCTACAGGGAGCAAAGGCTCGTATTCGACCTTCTTCATTTCTTCTGCTATTTTTGTTTCTTCTGGCATAACTACCCCCTCCATCGAAAATTGTAAAATTTTGATCTATGCGTGCCAGACCGCCCTACCATCTTCCTCTTTACCCTGCCACAGGCGGTTTTACTCCATGGAAGAATAACCAGGAGATAAAGAGTCCTATCCAGATGATAAACCCGAAGAGGCATAACAGGTAGACGGCAGCTAACTTGCCTACACCCTCTTCCCAAAGTTTCTTAAAGTTCGAAACCACACCAATCGTGAAGAAAGTCAGCGTGAAGAATATTCCCCTGAACACATTAGCCTCGCCCATCGCAGATTTTGCTTTGGGTATCAAATTAGGATAGCCTAAACAAACGAGCAAGATAACGAGGAACGTGATCACGTAGCCGATAACGAATTTTGGGAATCTTTCCCATATCACTCCCGCACCAACTTTCTCCCCCGGTCTCGCCTCGATCTTTGAGGCCCATATCCAGGCAAGGATGAACGCCCAGATACCGATGAAGATGTCAATAAAGACCTTGACAGTAGTAGCGGCTCCCATTATCCATCCTTCTTTGTAATTTACACCCGCCTTCGCAAGTGCCGTCGCCCTTATGAGGGAATCGGTGATAGCGCCACTTGCAACGGCAGCACCATCTGTTTTGACTGCAAGGCCCATCCACGCACCTGCAACCATCGGTTCCTTCCAGAGGAATGTGTTCGCAAGAAAGGGGAGGATCAAGAGCTCAACTACCGCGAAGATAACGACAAGGGAAGATACGATGATAGGGACTATGGGCCTTGCCCTTATTGCTCCCCCAGTCGCTATGGCTGCTGATACCCCACAGATCGATATGCCCGATGCGAGGGGTGCAGCCCATTCGCTGCTAAATTTGAACCATTTTCTCGCCACAAGGTATACAAGTGCCCAGTAAATCAAGTAAGCTTCGACAATTGCACATAGCCCCCTGAACATCATCGCTGTTGCGAGTCCTAACTTTTCCGCTGCAATTACCCCCAGGAAACCGCCCAGGATAACAATAGCCGTTTTGATGTACAGTTCAGGTCTTACAGCCTCCTTCATGGTCTCCGCAAATTTGGGGAAAAAATTACCGATGAGAAGTCCAACAATGAGAGCAACTATGAACCCCCCTTCTGCGGTAAGCTTTAGAGACCAGGAAATACCGAATTTCTTCATATCACCCGGGGTTGTAACGGCTATGTGCGCCCAGCTTCCTATAATCCAACAGATGTAACTTATCCAAAATACGAGTGTAAAACCCAAAATAAACTTCGTAACATTGGCTCTTAGAAGTGAAGCGCCGATGGTCATCACAACGAGCAGGAATAAATAGGTCACTACCAATGATCCTATCCCTCCAAGGCCAGCGTATGCTTTCGATATGGGACTTAACGCCTTTGAGAGGTCAGTGTACACGGACGTTGTAACTCCAAATCCTAAGATGTCCGCTCCCACGAAAACTCCGAGCGCCAGAACAAAGATGAATAAACCTATCCATAGGGCAAGCCAATCTTCTGTTAGCCCCTTTTTCTTTGCCTCCATACTCGCACCCCCTCATATTTATTTACGTAACACACTTAGAAACGTATACATCCCATTTTTTTCTTTGTCAAGCTAAACTTGAAAATGTTAGTAAAAACGCTCCCATATTCAATTGGCAGAAACAGGCTTCCCCCCTGGAAACAGAAGGGTTAGAAGGAAGACTCCAAAATTGACTACAACGATCATCGCTCCCGAGGGTAAATCGAGCACGAGAGATAAAAGAATACCAAGGATCACAGATAGCGCTCCAAAGGCCATTGAGAGAAAGAGTGTGGCTTTAAAATTTCTCGATATCTGTAAAGACGTAGCAGCTGGCAAAATAAGAAGAGACGTGACAAGGAGCAGTCCTACTATCTTCATGCCAAGGACTACTGTAACACCAGTCAAGATTGCAAGCATAGCATTTATTCTATCCACATTTATACCTTCCGCATAGGCAAGTTCTTCATCGAATGTTGTGGAGAGTAGATCGTTGTAAAAGAGGAAAAGGTATGACAAAAAAATTGTAGCAAAGATGGTCGATATCAGGATATCCGTATCAGTAACAGAGAGGATACTGCCGAATAAGTAACTGAATATGTCAATATTGAATCCCCCTGCGAGGCTTGAAAGAATTACGCCGGAAGCAATTCCCAAAGATGATACAATGCCTATTGCTGTATCAGAGTGTATGTGGGCTATCTTTTTTACCTTTAGAATACCCAAAGAGGTTAATACAGAAATCGCCATTGCCACATAAATAGGGAATCTACCAAGTAGAATTCCCAAGGATACTCCCCCAAAGCTAACATGGGCAAGTCCATCTCCTATTAAAGATAGTCTTCTCAAAACTAAGAAGACCCCAAGTCCAGAAAGGACAATAGATATTATAAGCCCGCATAATAGGGCCCTTATCACAAAGGGCTCTTTTATTAGCTCAACCATGGCCTTCTGTCGTGCCTATGACAGATAATGTGCTGGGAATACTCTCCAAAGAACCTTGTCATCTCTTCTGATTGGCAGAAATTTTCTAAACTCCCAAAGAATATAACCCTTCTGTCAAGGTAAAGGAGCTTTGTTGCATAATTGCCTATCTCTCCAGTATCATGGGTGACCATCATGATCGTAACCTCTTTTTCCCTATTTATTCGCTCCAATAGGAGGTAGAACTCCTGTCTACTTTCAGGGTCAAGAGCCGTAACAGGTTCATCCAGTATAAGCAATTCCGGATCGTGAATGAGCGCACGACACAAAAGGATCTTCTGCCTTTCCCCTCCAGAAAGTTCACCTACCATCCTCTCTTTTAAGTCGACCATGTTCATCATCTCAAGTATCTCTTCTGCCTTTTTTTCGTCCTCTCTTCGTATTGCCTTTGGAAATTTCTTTTGAGAGACAAGCCCCATAAGGACTACTTCTTTCGCGGTTGCGGGAAAACTGACAATTTTTCCGGCCGTAATCTGTGGCACGTATCCTATAAGATCCCTTTCCTTCAAATTCTCAGGTTTTTTCCCAAAGACCTCTATTTCTCCCCTTGTGGGTTTGTAATAACCGAGTATTAGCTTTAGTAAGGTCGTCTTTCCAGAACCGTTCGGCCCTACGATCCCAAGATAATCTCCCCTCGATACCTCAAAGCTTATGTCTGAAAGTACGTTATCCGAATTGTAACGAAAATCAACGTTCCTTACTGAAACTACTTCTCGCACTCGAGACCCCTTGCGAGGCTTTTAAGATTATCCTCCATCATTTTCAGGAATGTTACCCCCGATTCAAGATCCTTTTTGGAAATAATCCCTCCCGAGTTTAGCTTCAGCATACCAAGCTTTAGCTCTCTTGCTAAAATGTTCGCCACCTTCTGACTGACAAACTCCTCATAAAATATGTATCTTGCGCCGGTTTTTTGGAGTGTCTCTTTCATTTTCCTTATCTGTTGAGGTGTGGGTTCACTTTCAATTTCCAAAGGATAGGCTGCTACATACTCAAGGTTGTACCTCTTCGCAAGATAACCGAAGGAATAATGGCCCGCATGGACTATGGTCCTTATCTTACAAGAGGCAAGGGTTTGCTTGAATCTTTCATCCAGTGCTTTCACCTTTCTCTTGTATTCATCTCCGTTTCTTCTAAAGAATTCCGCATTTTTTTGATCTTTCGTAGCAAGATTTTCAACTATGTTATCAACGATTCTTTCAACGAAGTAAAGATCGAGCCAGATGTGAGGATCTATAACTTTAGGTCCTGTAGATTCAAGATCGAGCCCCTGACTCACATCTACAATATAGGGAGGAGCAGTTTTAAATGTTCTTACGATCCTTTCTGCCCAGGGTTCGATTTTTAACCCCCCGTATATGAAGAAATCCGCTTTTCTCATTGTGGCTATATCGCTTGGCTTCGGCTCAAAGTGATGAAGATTCGTACCCGGTTTTATAAGGAGTTCTACTTGGGCATTATCTTTTACGATTTCGCGAACGAAATCATAAAAGGGGAAGGTGCTCGCAACGATCCTCGTCCTGGCAATACCGTCCTGAGGAAGCACAGTTAGTGCGATAATAAGGAAAGCTACGAGGAATATCTCTTTCATCTCTTCAGAACCTCTCTTATCTTTTTTTTGGCCTCCTTTATCTGGTCCATTGAAACAGAAAAGCCAAATGGCGTCCTATCTGGCTCGCTTTCAACCTTTATTATTCTTTCCTCAAGATTCATTTTCCTTCTTATACCTTCTGGTATTTCGGGCTCGAAACCTATAGCCTTCTTTATTTCCTCAGGGAACTTTCCAGGATGGGCAGTCTCGTAGACGATAGCGGGGAAATCGTGGATTCCATCTAAATACCTTTCCAGAGCCCTCCAGCCGACTGCTCCATGGGGATCGAGTATTATGCGGAAACGTTCGTAAACCTCCTTTATGGCGCTATAGTGCTCCTCATTCGAGACACTTATAGCCTCTATGTCGTTCCTCAATCTTTCCATGTCAGGCATTTTGTCTATGATCCCCTTTCTTTTCACCTCCCCTGTCAATTGATCACGTTCGTCATATATGTGGCCTCCGTATAGGTCGAAGAGCCTTGCAAGGTTACTTGGATGAGAAACGTTCATCGCTGAGGATGGGGATTTCTTTGTAGGCTTTACAACGTATTTCCCTTCTTTTAAAAATTCGAGAAACTCAGTATTCTCATTTAACGCACAGAGGATCTTCTTTACGGGGAGCCCCATTTTTTTTGCTATTACGGTTCCCATCATATTCCCGAAGTTTCCAGAGGGTACTGAGGCTATAAACCCTTCGCCTCCATCTTCTATTCTCGAGTAACCGAAGAAGGGGTACACGGCTTGCGGAAGAAGCCTTCCTATGCTTATGGAGTTTGCGGATGTGAATATAGATGGGTCTCCGAAGGCTTCTTTTGCGTAATCCTTGTCCGATAATATCTCCTTCGCCAGTGCTTGGCAGATATCAAAATCCCCATTTACCTCAAAAGCGTAGACATTACCTTTCAACGTAGTCATCTGCCTTCTCTGTCCCTCGCTTATGGAATCCCTTGGATAAAAAACCACGCATTCTACTTGTTCCAGTCCAAAGAGTGCGTCGGCAACCGCACCACCCGTATCGCCACTCGTAGCAACTACTACGATCTTCCTTTCTTTCCTTTTTTTCAAAAAGTATTCAAGGACCCTTCCATAGAATCTCGCTGCATAGTCCTTGAAAGAGTGGGTTGGGCCCTCCGAAAGCCACATTATGTAAGATTTACCGGTCACGCGCTGAATATGAGTCTTTATTTTTCTCTCGTCGTAAGCATCATTTAAAAGTCTTTTTAATGCCTTTTCCTCTATATCGGGAACAAGGAAGGGGTTGAGAATCTCGTAAGCGATCTCTGCGTAGGACATATCCCTGAATTTAAAGATCTTTTCAGAGCGAAAGAAGGGGATAGCTTCCTTTGGAAACATATAGAGACCGTAATTGGAAGCGATTCCGTTAAGAAGTGCTGTCTCGAAGCTCACTCTTTCTTCGTAATTGTTGGTGCTGTAATAGAAGACCCTTTGCACAGAATACATATTACGAGAATTTTACCCTTTTTTCAATTTATAACCCTTCTTTTCATGAGGAGGAAGGGAAATGGTAAGAAAACGAAAGAGAAGAAGAAAAGCCATAGGAGATCAGAAAAAGTGCCAAGAAGCCTGCCTGACGCATAGGCCCTGCAAAGGTTCGTCAGGTGGAAAAGGGGGGTGAAGGAGGAGACGAACTTGAGATAATCTGGTAGAACATGCACAGGAAAAAATATTCCGGAAAAGAGGAACATGGGCGTCATAAATAGTGTATAAAAGTAGTTGAAAGAATCGATTCCAGGCACAACAGATGCACACATTATCGAGATTTCCGCGAAGACAAATCCGCTTAAAAAAAGGACCGGCAGGAGGAGGACTATGGAATACGAGCGAACGAGCCCTAAAAAAAGAAGTGTCACTATGATTATGCTTCCGTAAAGGAGACTCTTGAATGCACCCCAGATAAGTTCTCCCAGTATGAGTTCGTGCACAGATACAGGGGTGGAGAGAATGGCATCGAAGGTCTTTTGAAAACTCATCCTTACATAAGTCCCATAGGTACATTCATAAGTTGAGGCAAACATTGAAGAGGAGGCAATTATCCCAGGCGCGATGTACCTGATATATGAAACCCCCTCTATCTCTCCTACGTAAGCACCAAGCCCTATACCAAACGCGAGAAGGTAAAGGATCGGTTCTACAAAATTTAGGACTATGCTCGACTTGTAAAGCTTCTTGTACACAGCGAAGTTTCTCTGAAAAACTCTTATGGCCCTTTTTATGCTCACGATTTTAACCTCTTTCCCGTAAGCTTTAGGTACACATCTTCCAGGTTTCCCCCGTATCTCTTTAAAAGGACATCAGTAAAATCGAGCTCCACTATCTTCCCTTCATCCATCATCGCCACCCTGTCACAGAGCCTCTCCGCTTCCTCCATGTAATGGGTCGTCAGAAGAAGGGTCTTCCCCTTTCTTTTAAGTTCCATCAATTTATCCCAGACATCCTTCCTTAAGTGAGGATCGAGTCCCACTGTAGGCTCGTCGAGAATGACGAGTTCCGGGTCGTTTATAAGTGCTCTCACGAGAAGGAGAGACCTTTTCATTCCCCCTGACAGAGTTCTCACATTCACATCCTCCTTTCCCTCGAGTCCTACAAATGATAGCAAATTCTTAGCAGAATCCCTCGCCTTTTTGACAGGAATATCAAAGAATCTGGCGTAGACAAGGAGGTTTTCGATCACGGACAGCTCAAAGTCCAGATTCTCGTCTTGGGGCATAACCCCGATTTTCCTTTTTATCTTTGCCGCATCTCTTTTTATATCCATCCCAAATATCTTTACCTCCCCTTCTGTTGGAGGGAAAAAACCGTATAGAATTTTAATGACCGTAGTCTTTCCAGCACCATTTGGACCGAGAAAGCCAAAGCACTCCCCTTTTCTTATCTCAAAACTTATCTTATCCACGGCGCGGAGAGAATTGTAGTCCTTTACGAGATCCCTAACTTCTACCACAATCATGGGAAGGTAAATATTAAAACATCTTTATTCATACAGGCAAATCAAAAACCCCCTTTGTTGACAGGGAGGAAGGAATGGTTATAAAATCAATTTGTGCGAGAGTGGCGGAACTGGCAGACGCACTGGACTTAGGATCCAGGGGAGTCCGCTCCGTAGGGGTTCAACTCCCCTCTCTCGCATTCTAAAGGATCCCCTTCGTCGAAGGGATATCTCCTCTCTCTCTAACCAACTGAGTTGCGGTCTTGAGAGCCGTTCCAAAAGCTTTGAACATGGATTCCACCTTGTGGTGGGGATTTTTTCCCCATAGAACTGCAATGTGAATTGTTGTCCTCGACTCATTTGCAAAACCCTGAAAGAAGTCTTTGAAAAGGCATACATCGAAATTTCCGACCTTCCCCCTAAGAGTCCCTCTTAGAGTAAGGTGTGGTCTTCCGCTTATGTCTATAGCAAAAAGGGTGAGGGCCTCGTCCATAGGGATAACCGCGTACCCGTACCTTCTTATCCCCCTTTTTTCCCCTAACGCCGAAAAAAGGGCAGCCCCAAGGCTTATCCCTATGTCCTCCACTGTGTGATGAGGATCAACATCGAGATCCCCTTTCCCCTCGATTTGAAGGTCTATTTCCCCATGTTTGGCAAAAAGCTCAAGCATGTGGTTCAAAAATGGTAACCCTGTTGAGATCCTGTAATTTCCCATCCCGTCAAGATTAAGAATGACTTTTATCTCTGTCTCCTTAGTTCTTCTCAGTATTTCCGATCTCCTTTCCATCCTAACCTCACGGAATGACCTTATTAAGTGGGTACTCCACTATCCCCTGTGCTCCAGCCCTTTTTAGTTCAGGAATCAGGTCTCTGACTACCTTTTCGTCTATTATCACTTCTACTGCCACCCACTCTTCATCATAGAGACTCGAAATGGTCGGCGTATGAAGGGAGGGCAGTATTCTTGTCACGTTCTCGAGCTTCTTTTTTGGAACGTTCATCTTTAGACCAACCTTTTCTTCAGCTAAGAGCGCACCTTTTACTAACATAACGATATTCTCTATTTTCTTCCGCTTCCAGGTATCCTTCCAGGATCTTTTATTAGCTATTACCACCGTTTCAGACTCAAGAATAGTTTCAACAATTCTCAGGTTGTGGGCCCTTAAAGAGGAACCAGTTTCAGTTACCTCCACTATAGCATCAGCCAAAAGAGGGGGTTTAACTTCTGTGGCTCCCCATGAGAATTCCACTTCCGCTTCTATCCCTTTTTTCTTTAGGTATCTCTTGGTGAAGCTAACAAGCTCTGTTGCTATTTTCTTCCCTTTTAGATCCTCCACTTTATGGATTGGCGCGTCGTGAGGAACTGCAATTACCCACCTTACCCCCCTAAAACCGACTTTCCCATACTTTAACCTCTCAACTTCCACTACTTTTGCATCTTGCTCAAGTACCCAATCCAAGCCCGTTATACCCACATCGAGTATGCCATTTTCCACGTATCTCGGTATCTCTTGAGCCCTTATGACCAAGCCTTCGAGCTCCGGATCGTCGATTACGGGGATGTAAGATCTCTCTGCGAGCTTGATGGTGTACCCCGCGTTCTTAAAGAGCCTGAATGTCTGGTCCTGAAGGCTACCCTTTGGAAATCCAATCTTCAATTTCATCTATTCTCTCCTTCCTTATCTGGATCGCCTCCTTGTGGCAGTAAAGCCCTTCTATCTCAGCCATCCTTTGGGCCTTATCTCCGTATTTTCTTAAGAAGGAAGGGTCAACCTTTACGACCACCCTCCTTCTCAAAAAAGTCTCTACAGAGAGACCACTTAAAAACCGTCCGCTCCCACCTGTTGGCAAGATGTGGTTCGTGCCGATGTAATAATCTCCGAGTGCGACGGGTGTAGTGATACCGATGTAGGTTATGCCAGAATAAAGGATCTTTTCTTTTAGATGCTCCCCTCCTATCAGTTCAACGTGTTCAGGGGCAATTTGGTTTACAGTATCGATCGCATTTTCTTCTTCCTTAAAAAGAACAAAAAAAGTGTTGTTGGATAAGACTTTTCGAATGATTCCTTTCCTCAAAGCTTTTTCCCCGAAAATCTCCATATACCTATAAACCTCTTTTACGTAATTCTCGCTTTTTGAAAAAAGCCACAAAACTGCCATTTCATCATGTTCAGCCTGCGACAAAAGGTCCCTCGCAACAAGGTCCGGAAAGGTAGCATCATTCGCAAATACGAGAAGTTCTGAGGGGCCCGCAATGGTATCTATACCGATTGACCCAAAGCATTCTTTTTTTGCCTCCTCCACGTAAGCATTCCCCGGACCAACGATCATATCAACCTTCGGTATCTCCCCAATGCCTTCCGCAAAAGCGAATATCGCCTGCGCCCCTCCTAACCTATACACGTTTTCTATTCCAATGAGGTCCGCACAGGCAAGGATGTAGGGGTTTACGATCCCATCCGGTGCCGGAGATGTTACATAAATCTCTTTCACTCCCGCAGAGATTGCTGGAATTGCCGCCATTATAAAGGAGGACGGGTAGGGAGCTTTCCCTCCCGGTGCGTATATAAGTAGCCTCTCTATAGGGACCTTATCCTCTTCGATTCTTACTCCTTCATTTTCTACGACCTTTTTGGTTCTTGTTACCGGTTTTATACATTTTTTTACCCTCTCTATCATTCCCTTCAGAACTTCAATGTCCTTCTCTTCCACACTTTTTCTTCCCTCTTTTATCTCTTTCTTCGTGAGCTTAAAAGGGTAATCCCTTTTCCAGCCATCGAACTCTTTACAGAACTCCAATATTGCTTTTTCCCTCTCCTTCTCCAACTTTTCCTTTATATTTAGAACCGAATTCCTGAGAATCTCTTTCCTCTCAGTCCTCAAAAGAGAAAGGGCGGAAAGGAGCCCTTCTTTTTCCTTCTCAAGATCCCATATCTTCATCTTTGACCCTTTCGATCCTCGCTCCGAGAGCTCTTAGCTTTTCCTCGATCCGCTCATAACCCCTATCTATGTGATAAATGCGGGAAACCTCGGTCACTCCTGAGGAACGAAGACCGGCGAGAACGAGGGAGGCTGAGGCTCTTAAATCACTCGCCATCACTTTCGCCCCTGAGAGTGATTTTACCCCCCTCACTATGGCCGTTTTTCCCGAGAGCGTTATATCCGCACCCATCCTTTTTAATTCAGCCACGTGGAGCATTCTGTTCTCGAAGATATTCTCTGTTATCGTGCTAACCCCGTTCGCAACGCACATAAGGGCCATGAACTGCGCCTGCATGTCTGTTGGAAAATTTGGATAGGGCATAGTCGATACATCACATGCGATGGGCCTTTTTCTTCTCATGCTCGCAAAAATTGTACTATCCTTTTCTATTATCTCCATACCACACTCTCTGAGCTTCGCTATAACGGCCCTCATATGATCTGGAACGCAATTTCTGATCACAATCTCCCCGTTTGTGATGCCGCAAGCAACGAGAAATGTGCCTGCCTCTATCCTATCTGGGATGACCTCATATTCACAGGGAGAAAGTTCGGAAACCCCTTTTATCCTTATTACGTCCGTTCCCTCCCCCTCTATTTTTGCCCCCATCTTTTTTAACATCCTCGCAAGGTCAACAACCTCTGGTTCCTTTGCCGCATTTTCAATAATGGTCTCTCCTTGCGCCAATGTGGCCGCCATCATTAGGTTTTCTGTTCCACCGACGGTCTTTGTTGGAAAGGATATCTTCGCTCCCTTAAGGTTCTCTCCGTTTACATGTACGTATCCAGCTTTTATCTCCACATCGCAGCCCATTTTTCTCAGCCCCTCTATGTGGAGGTCAATGGGCCTAACGCCAATAGCACAACCACCAGGGTAAGAAACAGTAGCCCTTTTCATCCTACCCACAAGGGGGCCCATAACAAGGACAGAGGCTCTCATCTTTTTCACTATCTCGTATGGAGCGACGTGACTTTGAGCTCCTTCACTATTTACAACAAGGGAATTTTCTCCCTCCCACTTTACATTACAGCCCAGTATCTCAAGTAGTTCTATCATGGTATAAACGTCATTTAGCCTTGGCACGTTCCCTATCCGGTAAACACCTTTACTCAGGAGCGTGGCGGAAAGAATGGGCAGGACTGCGTTCTTCGATCCGCTTATTGAGACCTCTCCTTGTAGTCTCAAGCCTCCTTCTATTACGAACTTCTCCATGTTGCCTTAAGGACCCTCTCCGAGAAAGAATAGTCTCTCACGACCTCCACAAAGAATCCCTTTCTAAGAAGGAGGTCACCTAAAATATCTGACTGCTCTTTTTTGCCTATTTCAATAAGGAGATCTCCAGAAGGAGAAAGATAATCTTCCACATTTTTCAAAAACCTCTTTATGACTTCGAGCCCTTTTTCCCCTCCCCATAGGGCGATTCTCGGTTCATACAATTTTACTTCATCGGGCAACTTCTCCCATTCATCTTTGTCAACGTACGGGAGGTTAGCTAAAATTAGGTCGAACCTCCTCTCCGGCTTTATTGCTGAAAAAAGATCGGAGCATAAAAAAAAGACCTTATCTTCCACCCCGTTTAGGCGGGCGTTTTTCCTCGCAACCATTATAGCCCCTTTTGAAATATCCACACAGAATGTTCGCGCAGAAGTCCTCTTAGCGATCGTTATACCTATTGCACCTGAACCCGTCCCCATATCGAGAACACTTCTAACTTTCTTTTTCCCTATTATCCTTTCTGCCTCCTCGATCAAGAGTTCAGTTTCAGGCCTTGGAATAAAGGCGGAATCATCCACGATGAACTCGTGGGAGAAGAATTCCTTCCTCCCTGTAATATAAGCAAAGGGCTTCCCTCTCTTTCTTTCCATTATAAGATTCTTAATCTTCTCAAGCTCCCAATCTTCAAGCTCATCGTCCATCCTCGAAAGTACAATCTCCTTCTTTTCGCCTATTGCGTGAGAGATCAAGTACAGGATCTCAGATTTTTCAATTCCCTTTTCCCTATGTAGAAGATCTCTTATCCTCACTTCAATCCCTTGCTTTTTAAGGCCTCAGCTTTGAAATGCTCCGTTACGGGAATTATTATCTCGTCCAAATCCCCGTCCATTATATCCTCAATCTTATAAATCGTTAGCCCTACTCTATGGTCCGTAACCCTTCCCTGTGGAAAATTGTATGTCCTTATCTTCTCACTCCTCTCCCCAGTTCCAACCTGCCTCCTTCTCTCCTCAGACATCTCTCTCTCCTTTTCTCTTTCTACGAGCTCTTTCAGTCGAGCCCTTAAAACCCTAAGTGCCTTAGCCTTATTTTTGTGCTGAGATTTCTCATCTTGACAGGTCACCACGATACCGGTCGGGATATGGGTGATTCTAACTGCTGACTCCGTCTTATTCACATGCTGACCTCCTGGTCCGCTCGCCCTAAATACATCTATTCTCAGGTCATCGGGGTCTATTTCGATTTCGGTCTCTTCAGGCTCAGGCAAAACAGCTACAGTCACGGTTGAAGTGTGAATCCTCCCCTGTGCCTCTGTCACAGGAACTCTCTGAACCCTGTGGACCCCACTCTCATATCTTAAAAGATTATAGGCATCCTTAGAGTCTATGAGAACGATCCCCTCCTTTACACCCCCAAGGTCGGAGAGGGAGAGGCTCACAACTTCTGTTTTCCATCTCTTTTTTTCCGCGTACTTTAAATAAGCAGAAAGCAGTTCTGAAGCGAAAAGAGCTGCCTCTTCCCCACCTGTCCCTGCTCTTATTTCTAAGAATATGCTCTTTACCCCCTTTTCATCCTTCCTTAAGAGCCCGTCTCTTATTTTCTTTTCTATTTCTTCTTTCTTCCTACTTAGTGTCTTTGCCTCTTCTTTTGCAAGAGCCCTTATACCTTCATCCTCCTCTTCTTCTATCATTTTTGCTATTTTTTCCTCTTCTTCAGTCAGCTTTTTCCACTCTCTGAAAAGATCGATGGTCTCCTTAAGGTCATTGTACTCTTTTGCGATCTTCCTATACTTCTCCACATCCCCTATCACTTCAGGGCTCGCCATTTCCCTTTCCAGCTCCTCGAATTTTTCTTCGAGCTCTCTAAGTTTCTCACACATCACTTCTTCTTGTATTTCCTTTCGAACCTCTCAACCTGACCAGTGCTGTCTACGATTTTTTCACGACCTGTGAAAATGGGGTGGCACTTCGCACATATATCCACGTTTATCTTCTCCTTTATTGAGAGAGTTTCAAAGGTGTTCCCACAGGCGCACTTCACAGTGGCCTTCTTCAAAACGGGATGAATGTTTTTTTTCATTACTGACCTCCTCTGCTCATGGAATCCAAGAATTCTCTATTAGATTCTGTATCCCCTAATTTTTCAAGGAGAAACTCCATTGCCTCAACTGGGTTCATTGGCTGGAGAACTTTCCTTAAGAGCCATATCCTTGAAAGGTCTCCATCAGACAGCAGTAGCTCCTCCCTTCTCGTTCCTGACTTATTTATGTCGATCGCAGGAAAGATCCTTTTTTCCGCCAGTTTTCTGTCCAGATATATCTCGCAGTTCCCTGTCCCTTTGAATTCCTCGAAGATAACCTCATCCATCCTGCTCCCAGTATCTATAAGTGCGGTAGCTATAATTGTCAAGCTTCCCCCTTCCTCTATTTTTCGTGCCGCTCCAAAAAACCTCTTCGGTTTCTGCATTGCCGAGGCATCTATTCCACCAGAGAGGATTTTCCCGCTTGACGGGACAACCGTGTTGTAAGCTCTCGCAAGCCTCGTTATGCTATCTAACAGAATGACCACATCTTTTTTGTGCTCAACCAATCTCTTTGCCTTTTCTATAACGATTTCTGCCACCTGAACGTGCCTTGTTGCGGGCTCATCGAAGGTCGAGCTTATAACCTCCGCATCTACCATCCTCATCATCTCTGTGACCTCTTCGGGCCTCTCATCTATAAGCAGAACGATCAGATAGATCTCCTTGTGGTTCTTTATTATGCTATTAGCTATGTTCTGGAGAAGAACGGTTTTTCCTGTCCTCGGAGGTGCAACGATAAGTCCCCTCTGTCCTTTGCCTATGGGAGTAAATAGATCCATGATCCTTGTGGAAAGGTTATCCGGTGTAGTCTCAAGTTTTATCCTCTCATTAGGAAAGATAGGAGTGAGATTGTCAAATATGATCTTTTCCTTTGCAACCTGCGGGTCATCAAAATTTATCGTTTCTACCTTTAGAAGGGCAAAATACTTCTCGTTGTCTTTGGGAGGCCTAATCTGACCAGATGTAGTATCCCCTGTTCGTAAATTAAAACGCTTTATCTGGGAAGGGGAAACATATATGTCGTCTGGCCCAGGCAAATAGTTCGATTCTGGGGATCTCAAAAAACCGAAACCTTCGGGCAAAACCTCGAGCACCCCTTCTCCGTAAATCGTCTCGTTCCTCTCCACGTAAGCCTGCAAAATCGAGAATATGAGCTCCTGCTTCTTCATGCCCGCCGCATTCTCAATGTTAAGTTCCCGGGCGATTTGGGTCAGTTCTTCGATCTTCTTTTTCTTAAGTTCGTTAAGATGCATTTATTCGACCTCCCATTCCCTTATCTTTGTCATGAGCCTTTTTATCTCTTGTCTTAGCTCCTTTTTGCTACCCGTATTCCTTATCACATAGTCAGCCATCTTCTCCTTTAACTCTATGGGCAGTTGCCTACTTAGCCGGAGGAGTACCTCTTCTTTCTTTAGTCCTCTTTTTCTCATCCTTCTAACTATCTGATCTTTTTCTGCAAAAACTACCACAATCTTATCGAACATATGCTCAGTGCCTGTCTCAAAGATAAGCGGCCCATCCACGAATACAACCTTTTCCCCCTTCAACCTGAAACGCTCTATAGCTTCGCTCATCTTCTCCACAATAAGGGGGTGCACGATCGACTCTAATTTACTTAAAGCATGTTCGTCGCCAAAGACCTTTTCCGCAAGTTTTTTTCTATCAACTCTTCCATTACTTAGAACATCAGAGCCAATACTATCCCTTATAAGATCAACTACGCCATTCAGATCCAAGACAGTGTGTGCGATACTGTCCAGGTCGATTACAGGGTAGCCAATCTCGGAAAGGATCCGTGAGACAGTCGACTTTCCGCTACCTATGACCCCCGTAACTCCTATAACTATCATATATCAAGGTTTTTCACATTCAGCGCATTCTCCTCTATAAAGGCCCTTCTTCTGTCCACATTGCTCCCCATCAAGATTGTGAAGACCTGGTCGGCCTCTATAGCATCCTCTATTGAAACTTTTACAAGTCTTCTCTTCTCGGGGTCCATCGTGGTCTCCCAGAGTTGCTCAGGATTCATCTCCCCAAGGCCCTTGTATCGCTGAACTACTATCCCTTCCTTGCCCTTCTCCTCTACATATCTAATTAGCTCCTCCACGTTCATCCGCCTATCCTTTCCCGATGCTTTCACCTCAAGCTCCTCCTCATAGAACTCTCTTACTCTTTCATAAGTCGATTTCGCCTCCACGAAATCGTCTTGGGAGAAAAAATCGTAAGAAAGTGCGATTTCAGCCTCCTCAGGTAGTCCTCCCCTAACTGACAGGTAGAAGAGGCCGTGCTCCTTGTCCAGTTTCAACTCTGAGGAGTACCCAGCCTTTGAGATAGACTCAATCAGACCAAAGAGCCTATCCCTACTTTCAAAATCCCTTCTACTTGTAGACCCCTTCTCAATTAAGCACAACCCTAAGTCCCTGCGAATGCCAGCAGATGCAAGCTCATTAAGGAACTTCTCCAATTTTTTTAATTCCTTTACCTTCCTAAGCAATTCCTCGCCAGAATACCTTCTTTCACCGACTTTTATCTCCATCCTCTCTACTGCTCTTCTCGTCAATATGTCGTCCAGCTCTTTTTCGTCTTTTGCGTACAACTCCCTGTTCCCATGCTTAAGCCTAAAAAGGGGCGGCTGAGCTATATAAAGACACCCTTTTTCTATCACCTCCGGCATCTTCCTGTAAAAGAGTGTGAGCAAAAGCGTCCTTATGTGTGAACCATCCACATCCGCATCCGTCATTATTATGATTTTTCCATACCGGAGACGATCGGATTTCCCCGAGTTGAGGCCCAAAGCGAGAAGTATAGAGCGGATCTCTTCGTTAGATAAAATCTTCTCGCTACTCGATTTCTCCACGTTTAATATCTTCCCCTTAAGTGGAAGGATTGCCTGGGTCCTTCTATTTCTCGCCTGTTTGGCTGAACCTCCCGCTGAGTCCCCCTCAACTATGAACAGTTCGCACACGTCCGGGTCACTCTCTTGACAATCCGCAAGCTTCCCGGGTAAAAGACCAGCCTCGATAAGGGACTTATTTTTTATGAGCTCCTTAGCCTTTTTCGCCGCTTCCCTTGCCTTTTTCGCTTCGAGAGCTTTATTCGCTATTATCCTTCCCACGTCGGGATTCAATTCAAAGTACTCAGAGAGTTTCTCATTCAGGATCGATTCGACCAACCCTTTTACTTCCGTATTCCCCAGCTTGGCCTTTGTCTGGCCCTCAAACTGTGGATTCTGTAACTTCACACTTATTACTGCGACAAGGCCCTCCTTTATGTCGTCTCCGGAGACAGTCTCTTTTTGCCTTCTGTCTAAGTTCTTCTGTATAAAAGCATTTATACACCTTGTAAGTGCAGCTCTAAATCCAGCTACGTGTGTTCCTCCCTCCTTCGTGTTCACATTGTTTACGAAGCTCTGGATGTTCTCGTTATATCCGTCGTTATACTGTATAGCAGCCTCGAAGTAATCGAGGGGCGGCTTAGAACCTGATATGTAAATGGGCTCGGGGAAAAGAGTATTCTTGTTCGAGTTAAGGTACTGCACAAAAGCCTTAATCCCTCCCTCGTGCTTGAAATCCTGCCTTCTCTTCTTTCTTTCATCTATGAGCGTAATGTGAACCCCGTTGTTCAAGAAGGAGATTTCTCTCATCCGCTGGGCCAAGAGATCGTAACTGAACTCGATGGTCTCGAAAATCTCCTTATCAGGCTTGAAGGTTATCTTAGTACCTGTCTTGTCTGTGTCTCCTACAACTTTCAGATCCGTTACTTTATTGCCCCTTTCGTATCTCTGGAAGTAAACCTTACCGTTTCTTTTAACCTCCACCTCGAGGTATTCGGAAAGTGCGTTGACCACTGATAGACCAACCCCATGTAATCCTGCGGAGTACCTGTACGTCTCTTTGTCGAATTTTCCTCCCGCATGGAGCTTCGTCAAAACGAGCTCGAGGGCAGGCACCTTCTCTACTGCGTGAAGTTCTGTCGGTATGCCCCTCCCGTTATCTTCACAGGTTACACTGTTGTTCTTGTGGATAATCACCTCAATCCTATCGCAGTATCCTTCAAGTGCCTCGTCCACGCTATTGTGTACAAGCTCGTAGACGAGCTGGTGTAGGCCCTCTATACCAGTACTTCCTATGTACATCGAGGGTACCTTGCGAACCCCCTCGAGGCCGTCTAGTATCTTTATACTCTCCGCACTATACTCTCCCATTTTTCCCTAAACCTTTATAGGCATTATAACATTTATGTAGTCTCTCCCGCCTTCTTCCTCTATAAGGACAGCTCCGTATGTATCTGGAAGACTGAACTTCAAGAGATCTCCACGAGTGTGAGAAATAGCCTCGAGGAGAAATTTTCCATTGAAGTTCAAATCCTTTTTCTCGTCCTCATAGCGGACGGGTAAAACCTCCTTCGCCCTTCCTTGTTCTCCTTCCGCAGATATCTCAAGGTTTCCGGCCCAGAGCGATAGATGTAATGGCTCATTCCTACTCATTATTGCGGACACCCTTCTCAGAGCTTTGAGTAGCCCTTCCCTTTCCACTTTAAACACGCATCTATTATGTCTTGGGATCGCTCCCTCATAATCCGGATATTGTCCATCTATGACCCTCGAGATGATCCTCGCTTCTTCTGTCGAAAAAGAGACTCCCCCCTGACCGACACCTAAGACAACCATATGCTCGGGTTCAACGACTTTTTCTAATTCCCTTACAGTCTTACTGGGAAGCACAAAGGAAGTAAATGTAGGAACATCTCTCCTTTCCAGTCTCCTCACAGCCATTCTATACCCGTCAGTACCAACAGCTACTAATCCACCCTCATCTCCTCTCATCAAAATCCCGGTTAGAATATACCTCTCCTCATCCGTTCCAACGGCGAATGAGACAGAGTCAAATAAGTCCAAAAGATCATGTCCATCTATGGAGAAGGTCACCTGGGCGTTGAGTTCCCTCCTCTCGGGGAACTCATCGGGATCGTAAAGAGCGAGAATAAATTCTGTTTTTTCCTGAGAGAGCTTAAGTCCATTTTCCCGCATTTCCATCTCTACGTTTCCTTTATCGAATTCTCTTAGGACATCGTGCAGTTTTCGTGCATTCACAACTATGGAAAATTCCTCCTCAAGCTCGTAATCGATCTTAGCTATGGCACAAACGTCCAGGTCTGTCGCGTAGACTTCGCTTTTTTTTCCAAAGCGGATAAAGACGTTGGAAAGGTACGGCATAAGAGACTTCCGCTCGGTGACCCCCAAAACCTTGCTTAGTGGATTTAGGATCTTTTCTCTTTCTATTGTTAACTTAATCATATAGTACACCTATAAAAAGGACATATTTATGTTCAAAAAATCGGATTGCCGCCCAACAATAGGGGATAAAAGCCCTTTGAAAAACTGTGGGTTTTCAGTTGAAAGAATGTGAATTCACCTCTCCTTCAGGTTCTTCTCGATTTTTTCAACTGCCGTTTTCAACTCCCTGTTGAATTCTATCTCAGAACTTATCTTCTTTATAGAGTGAATGACTGTTGCGTGATCCTTGCCGCCGAACTTCTCTCCAAGGTCCATAAGGGAGTGATCAGTATATTTCCTTGCAAGGTAAAGAGCTATCTGTCTGGGAAGAAGAATAGATTTTACCCTCTTCTTGGAGATTATGTCTTGGGGCTTTACGGAAAACTGCTTAGCCACTTCCCTGATAATCATATCCACGGTTATTGGCTGTGCCTTCTTCTTCAGGAATGCGGACATGACGGTTTTTGCAAGATCGAGTGTAATCTCAGCCCTGTTTAGGGAAGCGTAAAGTCCAAGCCTCTTTAGGCAGCCTTCTAAAGACCTCACTGAGTCGTCCGTATGAGAAGCGATGTAAAATGCTACATCGAGTGGAAGTCTTATGTTCTCGTCCTCCGCCTTTTTATTAAGGATAGCCACCTTTGTTTCTATGTCAGGGGGCTGGATATCGGCTATTAGACCCCATTCAAAACGGGATTTTAGCCTTTCCTCTATGTTCTCAAGATCCCTCGGAAACTTGTCGCTTGTGACAACTATCTGCTTCATGCCCTCATAAAGGGTGTTGAAGGTGTGGAAAAATTCCTCCTGCGTTCTCTCCTTTCCGGCTATAAACTGGATGTCGTCAATGAGCAAAATGTTCATCCTCCGGAACCGGTTCCTAAATTCATCCATCTTCTGATACCTAAGAGCGTTTATTAGTTCGTTAGTGAATACCTCTGCTGTGATGTATAAGACTCTGTCCTCTGGAACCTTTCCGTGCCTAAGGACGAAGTTGCCTATAGCGTTTAAGAGGTGGGTCTTCCCTAAGCCAACGCCTCCGTATATGAAAAGGGGATTGTAAGTTTTACCTGGGTTCGTTGCTACAGCAAGAGCCGCCGCATTTGCGAATTGATTATTAGCACCCACCACGAAATTCTCAAATGTGTATTTTGGGTTGAACATGGATTGAGAACTCTTCTTCTCCTCCACAAACCTCCTTTTTTCTCTCTGTTCCAGATCCTTTCTCACAAGGTATTCCACTTCCGCTTCGTCGCCGAGAATCTCTTTTATCGCTCCCTTTATTCCTTCACCGTAGTTCTCGATGACCCAGTCTCTGAAGAAGCTATTTGGGACAGAAAGGAAGACCCTCTTTCCCCTTATATCGTCGATAGTCATGGGTTCGATCCAGGTTTTGAAACTTTCAGCACTCAATGACTCTGAAAGCTTCTCTTTGAGTCGAGACTCTAACTTTTGCTCGTCCATTACTTATGTCCAGGCATTCCTTTTAACGGGGGTCTGCTTAATGATAAAACAAAAAAGAGAAAGTTTCAAGAAATTCGAAAATCCGCATCTAATCCCCTGTCTCCTATTACTATCCCAGAAATTTCACGAACTCTCTCTTCTTCCAAAGGGGAAAGAAAATAGATTCTCTCACCATTTATATGTTCCAGGATACCTAAGGATATGGTCTCAATTCCTGCATCGAGACCAATCACTCTTCCTTGAGAATAGCGGAGGCCCTCTCTGGGCGGTTTTAATTTAACCGATTTGAGCCTCATGGCGAACCGGTTAAGAGGCCGGGAAAAATAGTAAAGAAGCTTTTCCGCTCTCTTCCTTATACGTGTCTCTCTTGTCTTTGTAAGAACAAAGGAAGAAGGAAAGACCCGCATGACGTTTAGTCCCTTAACCTCTTCAAGTATGTGTTCGAGCTCATTGGCCCTTTGAATGGCTAATATAAGATCTGGTGCTAAGGCCTTTATTTTTTTTGTCTTGAGCAGCCTCCCCCCTTCTCCTCCTACGAGCCCCGATGTGTCGACTATTGTGAGGTCACAGTCAGCACAGTACTCGAGAAGGTGCCTTGCGTAGAATATTATTTCATCAGGACAGACTATCGGATTTATGGTACCCAAAAATTTCATTTTCTCGAAGGATAGGGGATCACTGTAGTCCTTTCTCGTGCATGCTATAGTCCCGGGATAGGCCAAGTTCTGCTGCCCCACATCGAGGTCGATGAGAGAAGCCTCTCTTCCAGAAAGTCTCGCCCTTCTAAGAAGCTCGTAAGCCAGATAACTCTTTCCTGTATCTGGCTCTCCTATAATCATAACGACACCTTTTAAGCTCTCGGTTATTGCGAGTATTTCGTCAACGGTAAGCATCTTTTCTTTTCCTCTTCCTGTGGGAGTGAACGGCAAAACGGTGCGCTTCGTCTCTCATCCTCAAAAGCTCTTTATAGACAGGTGATGACTTTGGTAGATATAAGGGGTTTTTACGGTTCGGCAAGTAGATAAGATCCTCAAGTTTCCTCCTTCTCCTGCCCTTGGCTATCCCTATGATATCCGAACCTACGTTCAAGTCCCGCAATATCTTCTCTAAAGATGCGAGGTGTGCTCTTCCACCGTCAACAACGAAGAGATCTGGAAGGGGGCCCAGTTTTTGATCCTTCAGCCTTCTCGTCAGCACCTCTTTTAAGGATCCGATGTCATCCATGGGGTTTGCCTCTTTTATGTGAAAAACCCTATAGTCCTCCTTCTTCATCTTAAAGTCTTCAAAAACGACCATCGAGGCTGAGGGACTTGAGCCGAAAAGGTGAGACGAGTCGTATATCTCGATTCTTCTGGGCTTGCGCTTAAGATGTAGGTGTCTCATAAAGGCAAGATCAAGGGGTGTCTGGTCGTAGGCATGGATGTTCTCCATAGCAAGGGCAAGAAGCTCCTTTGCGCCCTTGCTTTTTGGTCCATAGATAGGTACGTGCGTCTTCGCTTTCTCTTTTAAGTACTCTTCAAGAGGCGCCAACCTCTCAAGTCTCTCTGATAGGTATATCTCCTCAGGGATTGGTTTAATGCTGTAATACTGGAAGAGGAGGGATAAGATCTCATCTTCGTCAAAATCTCCAAAGACCCTCTTCTTGTAAAGCTTTTTACCGATCAGCACACCCCTTCGAAAGTTAAGTACCACTGCCTGAAGAAGGCCGGTAGAATAAATGAACCCCCAGACATCCTTACTTTTGCCAAGATGGGTATGGACGTTTTGCTTCTCCACCATCTCTTTTATGGCAAGGTATTTCTCCTTCAGGGCTTGCGCCTCCTCGAATTGCCAGTTATTCGCACAGTTCTCTATTTTCCTTTGAAGTTCTTTCAAAAGATGGTCCTCTTTTCCTGACAGGAAATCTATAATACCCTGGATAACTTCCATATATTGATCCCTACTTAGTTTGCCTGTACATGGGGCGACACACTTTTTTATTTCATAAAGCACACAGGGCCTCGATCTCTTTTTAAAAACCGTGTTTTTGCATCTTCTTACTGGAAAAACCTTCTGTATGGTCCTCAATATCTCCCTCACATCTTTCGCATGAGGGTATGGGCCGAAGTAAACGGAGCCGTCGTCCTCTATCTTCCTTGTTATGTAGAGGCCAGGAAACTCCTCTTTTATTGTAATCTTTAAGGATATGTACGTTTTGTCGTCCCTGAGATTTATGTTGTAGGGAGGTGAATACTCCTTTATCAGGTTGTTCTCGAGAAGAAAAGCCTCTTTTTCGTTAAAGGTTACGATTGGATCAACGTGACATATTTTTTTTACAAGATTTAGCGTCTTCAAGTCTTTTATGCCATTCCTGAAATAGCTCCGCACTCGATCCCTTATATTCTTTGCCTTTCCTACGTAAAGTACCCTTCCATCTTTGTCTTTGAATACGTATACTCCGGGACTTTCGGGAAGAGAGCTCAAATCAAGCATGCTATATAGCTATCTCCATTTTTTCGAGCTTCAAAAGCCTATCCCTTAAAATCTTGGCCTTCTCGAAGTCCCACCTTTTTGCAGCCTCGTTGATCTCCCTTTTGAGCTTCTTTATCATTGAGGAAAGCTTCTTCGGTTCCACCTTTAACTCCTCAAACTCGTCGAGAGGGACAGAGTAATAGTCCCTTTCGTAAATAGAGGAGAGGACATCTGGTATCGACTTTTTTATTGACTCAGGGGTTATCCCGTACTCCTCGTTATACTGCCTCTGTATTTTCCTCCTCCTCTCCGTTTCCTCAATAGCTCTCTTCATCGATTCGGTAATCGTATCGGCGAACATGATAACCCGGCCATTCACATTTCTCGCTGCCCTTCCACAGGTCTGGATTAGCGCGGTATCTGAGCGAAGGAAACCCTCCTTGTCTGCATCGAGGATCAGAACCAGGGAGACTTCTGGAAGGTCGAGCCCCTCTCTCAGCAGGTTGACACCTACGAGCACGTCGAACTTCCCGAGCCTTAAGTCTCTAACTATGGAAACACGCTCAAGGGTGTCTATATCTGAGTGGAGGTACCTTGCTCTTATCCCTCTGTCGAGAAGATAATCGACTAAGTCCTCTGCGAACCTCTTCGTAAGAGCAGTGACAAGGACCCTCTCATTTCTGGCAATCACTTTCTTTATCTCCTCGAGAAGAATACCTACCTGATTTCTTGCGGGCCTCACCTCTATCTCTGGATCCATAAGGCCAGTTGGCCTTATAATCTGCTCAACCACTTCCCCCTTGGAGACCTTGATTTCATACTCACCTGGCGTCGCAGAAATGTAAATGGCCTGGTTGACTCTTCTCTCAAATTCTTCGAATTTGAGTGGCCTGTTATCAAGACAGGAGGGGAGCCTAAAACCGTATTCGACCAAGATTTCCTTCCTCGACCTATCACCCCTATACATACCCATAAGCTGAGGGATTGTGACATGGCTTTCGTCGATCATTATTATCGTCTCATCCCTGAGATAATCGAGAAGCGTGGGAGGAGGTTCGCCTGGCATCCGGCCTGTAAGGTGCCTTGAGTAATTTTCTATTCCCGGGCAGTAACCCATTTCCCTGAGCATTTCTAAGTCGTACCGTGTCCTGACCTCGAGCCTCTGTGCCTCAATGAGCTTATTCTGAGATCTTAGGAATTTGAGTTGCTCTTTCAGTTCCTCCTCGATCGATCTTATGGCCATCTCCAGCCTGTCAGAGGGCGTCACATAGTGGGAAGCGGGAAATATGACGCATCTTTTTAACCTTTCCTTGGGGATGCCAGTTAAGGGATCAAAGAGATAAATAGCCTCAACGAGGTCATCTCCTAAGATTATCCTTATCGCCCTTTCCTCCTCGTATGGGGGAAAGATATCGATGGATTCTCCTTTTATCCTCACCCTTCCCCTGTAAAAATCGATGTCGTTCCTTTCATAGTGGGCTTGAAGAAGCCTTTGGAGAAGGGCCCTCCTTTCTACTTCCTGACCTTCCTCGATAGATATAAGCATACCGTAGTAAGATTCGGGGGATCCTATTCCGTATATGCATGAAACCGAAGCGACTATTATAACGTCTTCCCTTTCAAAGAGGGCATTCGTCGCCAAAAGTCTCATTCTGTCTATCTCTTCATTTATAGAGGCATCCTTCTCTATATATGTGTCTGTCTGGGGCACATATGCTTCGGGCTGGTAGTAATCGTAATAACTGACAAAGAAATGTACCTCATTCTCAGGGAATAGAGTTTTGAACTCTGTAAAAAGCTGGGCCGCGAGGGTCTTGTTGTGAGAAATGACAAGGGCTGGCCTCTGTGTTCTCTCTATAACGTTTGCCATCGTGAAGGTCTTCCCGGATCCGGTAACACCAAGGAGCACCTGGTGTTTAACCCCTCTATTCAGGTTCTCAACGAGCTTTTCTATGGCCTTAGGCTGGTCCCCTTTTGGCTCATAGTTACTCACAAGCTTGAACTTACGCCGCATTTACGTTTATATTTTATTGGCAAACTCCATTTCTGTCAAAATTGACACACTTACTCTTTTGTGATATTCTGACAAAAAATGTCGAGCATAGTGAGATTCGGTGTATCTCTTGAAAGGGATCTCCTCGAAAAATTTGACTCCCTCATCGAGTCCAGGAACTACACTAACAGATCTGAAGCGATAAGGGACCTTATAAGACAGGAGCTTGTTAATAAAGAGTGGATAGAGGGAGAAGATGTGGCAGGAGCTATTACGCTTGTTTACGATCATCATAAGAGGGAATTGCTGAATAAGATCACGGATATTCAGCACGACTTTCAAAGTATAATAATCTCTACCCAGCATATCCACCTGGATCACAACAACTGTCTTGAGTTAATAGCTGTGCGGGGTAATCCTTCCCAGGTCAAGAGGCTTGCGGAAAAGCTTAAGGCTATTAAGGGTGTAAAACACGCAACCCTCAGCATGACCACAACAGGGAAAAACTTATAGATCTTTGATCTCCATGCAGCTAAAAGTGGATTTTAGGAGCTCTAAGGCAATTTTTTGGTGGGCTTTAACTGCCTCCTGAAATCTAAACCATTTTGACTCGAAGAAACGCTCCCTCCCCTTTACAGGGATAGTTATTGAAAAAAGGCCGAGTTTTAAAAGGAGATTGTTTATCAAGAAGAAGATCGCAGAGAATGGGCCAAGTTCGAAAGCCTCTTTTACCCACTCCGTCCTCTCGTAATCTGGGAATCCATCTTTAAAGAGACCTTTTAGCCTTGCCAGTCTTTTTTCTTGTGGAGTCTCTTTCCAGGTTGGGGAGCCGATCGCCTGGTCTATCTCCTCCATCAAAGTGTCTTCTTCTTTTAAGTCCTTTCCTGTATATGCGCAGAACTCCCGATATATTAGCCTTGCTGCAAGTAAGAATCTTTCCTTGTTATTCACGGTCCTCCAAGGAGATCGTAGCCTTAAGTCTTCCCAGATGAGATTCGATATGTCCGGTTTCCTACCAGCATCCGCGTGGCCTATATTTGGGAAAAGCCTTTCTGGAAACCCCTTCATCCCATTTACCTCATCGTAGTACCCGACGAAGTTCTGATGTGCGAAAGTATCAGCATAGGTGTGACAGGCAATCCCTATTCGAAATAGGTCGTTCTTTCTAAGAGCATCCCTAAGGAGGGCTTTGCCATTTGCGTTATCTTCTACTGTCAATAGCAGATGGGTTTTACCATCTTTCCTCTTAAAACCATTTGTGAAAAGCTCCTCCTTTGAACCTGGCATAAAATGAAAAGCCGGGTATATCCTCATTAGCTTTTTTTGGGGTTTCAGTATGTCGAAAGTTTGGCTTATGTAGTTCCTGTATTCCCCATCTTTGAGTTTGACCTTATACACAATGGTATTGTCGTCCGTATACTGGGAAGAATAGGCGATGATGTGGGCGTCACCCTTCTCAAAACCGGCCTTCAAGGCGAGAACGTACGTGATATAGTAATGGAACTCTACATCCACAGAAGAATTTTACCATCCCGAAAAGGATGCCTCAATAGAACTTCCTTTCCACAAATAGCCATGATAGAAAAAAGAAGGTGCGACGAATTTACCCCCTTAATCTCGTCTTCATATGTTCGTTTTCGGCGCTTTTCCTTGAGATAGTTCTTGTAAGGATATTCTCAGTGAGGCTCTCCTATCACTTCGCCTCCCTAATAATAGGGATTTCCGTATTCGGGCTTGTAGCTGGTAGCCTTTTTGTGCACGTAAAAGGGAAGAGCCTGAAAATCAAGCCCGAGGAATCCTTTATATTACTTTGTCTTCTTTTTTCTGCCCACTTTGTCATTTCCTCTTTTTTGCCTTTTGACCACTTTCGGCTTCTCTGGAACAAATCCGAGATAATCTTCCTCATCCTTCTTATATTCGTTGTTGCCCTGCCCTTTTTTAGTTACGGATTTTTTTTGGCAACGTGTCTTAAGGAATTTTCAAGGATCTCTTGGCTCGTATACGGTACCGATCTAATTGGAGGAGCATGTGGTGCAATTTTGGCACCGCGAGCCTTAGATATCTTTAAGCCCGAAGTCTGTCTTGGGATTCTCTTTATGGTCTTATCCATCTATTCAATAACCTTTTTAGGCCGCTTAAAAACTCCTTCTTCTATCCTCCAATCCTTAACGTCCCTTACTTTATCCTTCTTTGTCATCCTTGGTTATGTCGGGATTCCTATTGGGGAATACAAAAGCCTCTCCATCCTGCTAAGGATGGGGGAAACGAAGCTTTTGAGAACTATCAATAGTAGGGACTCAAGATTAGATATCTTAGTAAACCCCCATTTCAGGTATGCGCCGGGCCTATCCCTCACTTATCGAGCCCCTGTGCCCTCAGGGTATTTAATATCGAGGGACGGGGAAGTGTCTGGTGCCTTTATGGCTGATAAGGAGATGGAAGCGAAAGACCTTATGAAATATATGCCTTCGTATGCCCCGTATGTTTTGAAGAGGGAACCGAAAAACGTTCTTATGGTCGGCTTGAAAAGTAACACGGACTTTCTGGCCGCCCTTTTTGCAAATGCTAAGAATCTCTTTGTCACAGAGAAGGATAGATCGATAAAGAAATTCGTAGAATCCTTTTACGGAAGGGGATCAATGTACGGGAGATCACTGGTGCTCGAAAATTCAAGAAATTTTCTAAAGAAAATTAGGACAAAGATGGATATAATCGTAATTTCCCGGACCCCTTATTTTCTCCAGGGAAATTTTGGACTTGAGGAGGACTATGAGACGACCGTTGAAGCCTTCTGCCAATATTTTCGGGCTTTAGAGGAGGATGGTATCCTTTACATACAGCTTTTCAAAATCCCGCCTCCCCGTTATGAGATACGTCTCTTTAACAATTTAAGGGAGGCCTTACAGAGGTCTAACATCTGGCCTATGGATAAACATGTCATCATTTTTTCGAGCTGGGACACAGTAAGCTTTATGGTTAAGAAGAATGGCTATCTTTTGTCCGAAATGTGGAGGGTGAGAACTTTTCTTGAGGAGATGATGTTCCAGCCCGTATATCCGCATAGCTTGGTAAAGAATAGATATGTTGAGGGCCTTGGAGAAGACATTATTGGTCATATGTATAGCTTGGCATGCCCCGAGATTCTTAAGAATTATCCCTTCGACGTTAGGATAACCGAGGACGATAGGCCCTTTTTTAATTATTTTCTCAAACTCTCGAAGATCCCTGACCTCAGTAGAATTACAAGAAAGGGGTTAGATTACTTCATTCACGAAGGAGCGACTCTCCCGTTCTTACTTTTTTTTCTTATCATCCTTGCGGTCTTTGCAATTACACCCGTACTTCTAAAAAAGAAATGGAAGGTGGAAAAACCTATTTTGGCAGGTACTTACTTTTGCGCAATCGGAGTCGGTTTTATGTTTCTTGAGGTCTTTTTCGTCCATAGATTTATACTTTTTTATGCATCACCCATTGATTCATTTTCATCTGTTCTCGCATCATTTCTCGTTGGAGCAGGCGTTGGAAGCACGATGACCCGATTAATTAGAGGAAGAACCTTGATAATTCTTATGTGCGCTTCTTTGGTACCCAATTTTATGACCTATATTTCCTTACCTATATGTGATAACGTGTTCTTTCTTTTGGCTTATGGTTTTTTTCTCGGTCTTTTCTTTCCTTCGGGGTTAAATGTTCTATGTAACAACGATCCTAAACTACTCCCCTTCGCTTACGCATTAAATGGGGTATCCTCAGTGATCGCTCCTCCCTTAGCGTCTCTTGCGGCAATCTCTTTCGGTTTGAAGTTCCTCCTTATTGTGTCTGCCATCTCCTACGTTATTTCCATATCTATATTAGGACTAAGGAGATTCAGGCCCGCCCAATGTCTTTTCCCATAGTCTTCCATAGTAGCTCCTCCATTTCAGGGGAAAGTTTGAAAGCCCCTTCTTTTTCCACGACCCTTAGTCTCATTTCATACATCTTTTCAAGATGAGGGATAATCGCCTTTAATTCGGGAGATTTTTCGATGTTTTCCAATATCAAGGTTTTTTGGTCCAGAACCTTAAGATAGTCGTCCTCGTCAAGGGGGATATCTAAGATCCTGCCTAAAAGCTCAATGAGACGTAACTTCCCTTCGTGGTCTTCCTCGAGTACAACATACTGGGGGATGGAAACGATAAAGACCATCGTTTCTATACCTAAGCGAAACGCCTCTTTAGTTATCATGTTTACTATAGTCGAAGGTCCTGTGTAGGTTATGGGGAGAACGCCGTTTGCCCTTACCGTCTCTTTTGCAGTATTTCCCATTCCATACCCACTTATTAGCAAGGGCCTTGTATGGGGAACCGCATCGTACATGCTCCCGATAAGTATGTAGGTCTTCACATCGAAGTGCTTCAAAAGCTTAAGAACGGACCGAACAAAGAGCTCACCGTTTAAGTGGGGTTCACGCATTCTGAGCAACAAGAGATCCGATTTGCCTTCTCTCCTTGCGAGATAGAGCGTTGTGTTCGGGATAGACATACCCTTTATGCCTTCTTCCAGCTCTATCTTCGGCCTATATCTCGTGAAATCGTAAAAGATCCCTGGAGTAGACAATCTGCCTATCTCATAGGCGGAATATCTATTTTTTATCTCCCTGAGCACAAGAGTTCCAACGTTATTAACGTCTATCCAGGGCCAGAGCGTGGCGATCAAAAAAGGATCCCTCGGTGGCTCCTCGGGCTCCTCTATTTGAAAATTCCCTACCCTCATCACATGCCCCCAAATCTACTTCTCCTCGATTATACCAGAATTCAGGTTTTTAAGTAAAATTTTTACCTTGGTAGAAGCGAAGATGCCTTCGAGGATAAATAGAAATGGTAGGCGCGATGGGTATTGAACCCATGACCTCTACCGCGTCAAGGTAGCGCTCTCCCGCTGAGCTACGCGCCTATTGGTTTCTAAATTAATATCAGACAAAAATGTCCCTGTCAACAGCTTAGGGATGCTTCCTTTCCATTTCGTCAATTTTTTTATTATAATAAGGTGGATTGAATATTCGACTCTCCAGCGGTAAATTCTTTATTGTATTTCTTTTTTTTCTCGAAATTGGGGGCACCTACGCTTGGACTTATCAAGGGGAAAAAGAGACTATAGGAATAATCATAGAATCCGTACCCGCTGGAAAAGTTGTGTTTTGTAGGTTCTGTGGGAATGTCTTTCAGGGCGGAAAGGTGCACCCGGAAGGACCCTCCATAATTGAGAACGTTTTAAGAAACCATCTCTTCTCGAGAAACAGGATTCCCGAGGCGTGTAGTGAAGATACGCCCAAATGCATATACGTTCTTGTATACCGGTTCCAGGAAAGAATAGGGGGTGATTATTCAGTGGAGAAGCCGGCAAGCGTAGGTTTCCACATGCACCTCCTCGAAAATATGACCGTTAAGAAGTCATTCACATTTGATGAAGAACAGAAGCCTGTCCTCCACAATCTCTTAGGCATAGGGAAGTTCCTGAAAAGAAGAGGAAAATGGATAGATGCAACTTCCCTTTCAGAGGAAGGAATTAAAAAGGGATTGGAAGAATTGCTCGAAAGACCCGATTGAAAATGAAGATCCTCTTTGCTATCGATCTTATGGATGGTAAATGTGTAAGACTAACGAAAGGAGACTTTTCTAAGGTAAAAGTATATAGTAGCGACCCGAAAGCACAAGTGGAAGAAATGGTGAAGAAAGGGGCACGTGATTTTCACATAATCGACTTGGATGGCGCGAGAGAGGGGAAGCCGAAGAATCAAAGGGTCATAAGAGAGATGCGAAAGATCATCCCAGGTTACATGCAAGTTGGAGGAGGGATAAGAAGCAGGGAAGTAGTAAGGATGTTTCTTGAATGGGGTGTGGATGGCATAATAGTAGGTACAAAGGCTTATAGAGATCCAGATTTTTTGCGTTCACTTAAGGGGCTTGGCAAGATCGTCTTAGGGGTTGATATAGCCAATGGGAAACCGATGATAATGGGCTGGAAAAAAGAGGCTAAAATTGGCTTGAATGAGATCTTGGAGATTGCCGAGGCATGCGAGGTTTCCTCCCTTTTGGTGACTTCTATAGAAAGGGATGGAACGTTAAGCGGTCCTGATTTTGAGACTCTAAGAACCATAAAGTCACAGACTAAGATCCCAATAATAGCGAGTGGTGGGATAACGAGAAAAGAGGATATAAAAGCTCTGAAAGGTATGGGTATGGACGGAGTAGTTGTGGGAAAGGCAATCTACGAGAGAATACTGAGCATAGAGGACGTAATCGAACTTTCATGAAGGAGTAGATTATGGTTGACGAAAAGATAGAAGAATTTTTGGACATGGTAAGATGGGATGAGCGTGGGCTTATCCCCTGTGTTACCCAGGACGAAAAGACTAAGGAAGTGCTCATGCTTGCGTACATGGATAGGGAGGCTCTGAAAAAGACAATAGAGACAAAAAAGGCTCACTATTTCTCAAGGTCCAGGAAAAAAATATGGCTAAAGGGGGAGGAGTCAGGGCACACCCAGTCTGTAAAGGGCATATATATAGACTGTGATAATGACACCATCCTATTACTTGTGGAACAGAAGGTCGCTGCCTGTCACACAGGTTACTATTCATGTTTTTACAGATCCTTCGAGGATGGATTGAAGGTCGTTGGAAAGAAGGTTTTCGATGAAAATGAGGTCTATAAAAAAGATCGATGAAAGAGACCCTCCACATTTTTTTGACCCTTGCTTACATTGGCCACGTACCCTACTTTCCGGGAACGTGCGCTTCTTTAGTATGCTCCTTAATTTTCCTCTGGTTCCCCTTTAGAACCTTAGCCACCGATATTTTTATAGTCGTCATTCTCGTTGGAATTTCTGTTATTTCCATATCCTCCTATAAACCCTCGGAAAAGGATCCGAGATATATAGTCATAGACGAATTCATAGGGATGTATGTCACAATGTTGGGCCATAGAGGGGGCTTTGCTCATACGGTCCTTGGTTTCATTCTTTTTAGATTTTTTGATATAATGAAGCCATACCCTGTGAGGAAAGTGGAGTCCTTACCTGGCGCTTGGGGAATAATTTGTGATGATATTGCTGCTGGCATTTTCTCTAATCTTTCCCTCTGGCTTCTAAAATCTTTGACCGGAACGCGTTATGGGCCTTGAGGAAAAGATAGGTCAACTTCTGAGCGAGAAGGGCTTAAAAATATCTGTGGCCGAATCCTGTACAGGTGGCCTCGTGGCTCACAGGATCACCAATGTAAGCGGTTCCTCAAACTACTTTGAGGCCGGAATGGTCACTTACAGCAACTATTCAAAATCGAAGTTTTTAGATGTGGATCAGAATATTATTGATGAAAAAGGAGCGGTAAGTGAAGAAGTAGCAAGTGCCATGGCAGATGGCGTGAGGAAAGCTACAAAAACGGACATAGGACTTTCCGTGACAGGAATAGCAGGTCCCACAGGGGGAACTCCGGAAAAACCAGTTGGTCTCGTGTACGTAGGTCTTTCCGCAAAAGAGGGTAACTTTGTGAGGAGATTCCTACTTTCCGGTACAAGGCTGGAGATAAAAGAAAAGGCAGCAGCTGAAACATTAAAACTTCTCCTCGACTATCTTGAAGGGAGATTATCTTGAGAGCGTTCCTTGCGCTCGATCTTCCAGAGGAAGTAAGAACCTACCTAAAAAAGGTTACGGAGATGCTCTCTAAGGGAGAAGATGGCGTAAAATGGGTGAGGACCGAAAACCAGCACCTAACTTTGAAATTCTTCGGAAAGATAGAAGAGGGTTTAAAAGAGAAGATTGTCTTAGTTATGAGAAGAGTCGCCCCTAAACTCCATCCTATAAGAGTCTCGTTGAAAAGCGTGGAAGGCTTCCCAAAGAATACTTTTGCGAGAGTCATTGTGATAACTCTTTCTGAGGGGGTAGAAGAGGTAAAAGGGATGTTCCATATACTCGAGGAAGAGCTTGCAAGGGAAGGTTTTCAAAGGGAGGAAAGGGAATTTGTCCCCCACATAACTTTAGGGAGGAGGAAAGGTTTTAGACCTTTGAGGACCTTTGCGGTTGACCCAATTCGGTTTGTTTTTGAAGACCTCGTTCTTTACAAAAGCACACTTACGAAGGAAGGGCCTATTTATGAGCCAATATTTAAGTTAAAACTGAAAGAAAGGGGTGGATAGAGATGCCAAAGGATGAAATAGCAAGCAAAAACAAGGCGTTAGAGGTCGCAATGACGCAGATAGAAAGGCTATTCGGTAAAGGTTCCATAATGAGACTCGGTGAAAAAGCAGCTGTTGAAATACCCGTAGTTTCAACAGGATCCCTTGCCCTTGACATTGCCCTTGGGATTGGGGGTTTACCGAGGGGAAGGGTAACAGAGATATTTGGCCCCGAAGCTTCAGGAAAGACAACACTTGCACTTCAGGTACTAAGCGAGATTCAAAAAAAGGGTGGCGTGGCAGCTTTCATTGATGCGGAACACGCTCTTGATGTGAACTATGCAAAAAAGATAGGGGTAAAAACGGACGAACTCCTTATATCCCAGCCGGACACTGGAGAGCAGGCTTTAGAAATAGCAGAGATACTGGTTAGAAGCGGTGCAGTTGATGGAGTTGTGATAGACTCAGTTGCTGCTCTCGTACCGAGGGCTGAGATTGAGGGAGAGATGGGTGATGCCCACATGGGACTTCAGGCGAGACTCATGTCTCAGGCTTTACGTAAGCTTACTTCGACGATTAGCAAATCGATGACCATCGTTATATTCATAAATCAGATAAGGCAGAAGATAGGGATCCAATTCGGAAATCCGGAGACCACGACTGGTGGAAATGCCTTGAAGTTCTATTCTTCAATCAGACTGGATATAAGAAGGGTAGCCTCGATCAAGGATGGCCAGGAAGTTATAGGGTCGAGAACAAGGGTAAAGATAGTTAAAAATAAACTGGCCCCTCCATTTAAAGAAGTTGAATTCGACATGATTTTTGGCGAAGGTATCTCAAGAGAGGGGGACATAGTCGATCTTGGTGTTGATATAGGCTTAATAGAGAGAACAGGGACCTGGTACGCTTATGGTGAAACGAGACTTGGTCAGGGAAGGGAAAACGCCAAGGACTTTTTGAAGAAGCATCCTGATGTGGCGAAAGAAATAGAGAATAAGATCCTCTCCCACTTTGGTCTTTTAAGGAGTGAGACTTGAGGTCGAAAGAAATAAGGGAGAGATTTCTAAAATTCTTCGAGCACAGGGGACACACAATCTGCCCAAGCTCCTCTCTCATTCCTGAAAATGACCCCACCCTCCTCTTTGTGAACGCAGGTATGGTACAGTTCAAGGGGGTCTTTCTTGGCCTTGAATCGAGGCCGTATGCGAGAGCAGTATCATGTCAAAAGTGTGTGAGGGCTGGAGGAAAGCATAATGATCTGGAGAATGTGGGAAAGACTCTAAGACATCACACATTCTTCGAAATGCTCGGGAACTTCTCTTTTGGAGATTATTTCAAAAAGGAAGCCATTGCGTATGCGTGGGAGTTTGTGACAAAGGAGCTCAATCTTGAAAAAGAAAGGATTTGGATAACAGTTTTCAAGGAAGATAGTGAGGCGGAAAAAATATGGCAGGACGTGGGGGTTAAAAAGGAGAGGATACTCAGATTCGGTGAGGAGGACAATTTCTGGGCAATGGGGGATGAGGGGCCTTGTGGCCCATGCTCTGAGATCCATTACGACATGGGAGAAGGAAGAGGTTGTGGAAGGCCTAACTGCGGTGTGAATTGCGACTGTGACCGATTCGTTGAGGTCTGGAATCTCGTTTTTATGCAGTACAATAGGAGCAAAAGCGGCGAGATAAAACCTCTTCCAAAACCCTCGATTGATACAGGAATGGGACTTGAGAGAATCTCCGCAATTATGCAGGATAAAAAAGGGAACTACGAGACGGATCTTTTTCTTCCCATAATAAGGAAAATTGAGAGCATCTCAGGTTCGAAATATGGGGAAAGTGAAGAAAAGGACATAGCGATGAGAGTTATAGCTGATCACATAAGGGGGGCTACCTTTATCATAGGAGATGGGGTTTTGCCCTCAAGGGATGGGCGTGGGTACGTATTGAGAAGAATAATAAGAAGGGCCATGAGGTACGGGAAAAAGTTGGGAATAGAGAAAGATTTTCTCTCAACGCTTTCGGCTGTGGTCAGCGACCTTATGGGAGAGGTATATCCTGAAATAAGGCAGAATCACCCTTACATTGCGATGGTGATAAAAGCAGAGGAGGAGAGGTTCAGAGAAACCCTTTCAGTGGGGACTAAACTCTACGAGGAGTTTGTTGAAGAAATAAAAAAGAAGGGGGGAAAAGAGATTCCTGGAGATTTAGCTTACAAGCTTTATGATACATACGGTTTCCCCCTTGACTTAACGATGGAGATGGCAAATGAGGACGGACTCCATGTGGACATGGAGGGTTTTAATGAGGCCCTTATGAGGCAGAAGGAAAGGTCTAAAGAGGCAACGAGGGTAAAAATCGAGAGAGAGTTGGCCTGTCAGGGAAGCTTACAAACATTTAATGAGCCCACCGTATTTTTAGGTTATGAAAGGCTCGAGACGGAATCGAGAATTTTGCACATAATTAAAAATGGCTCCTACGTTCAGGAAATTAAGGAGGGAGAAGAAGGCGAAATTATAATAGACTTGAGCCCTTTTTACGCAGAAGGTGGCGGCCAGATATCCGATCAAGGCTTAATAGAAGGAAAAAGGGGGAAGGGGGAAGTTCTCTCCGTTCAAAGAACAAGAGAGAACGTATTTTTGCACAGGGTAAAGATAGTCACAGGCTCTATAGGATCTGGGGAAATTGTGAGATGCAGAGTGGATGCTGAAAAAAGAAAGGATGTCTCACGAAACCACACAGCAACCCATCTTTTACATTACGCATTGAGAACGGTTCTCGGCGATCACGTAAGGCAAAAAGGTTCATTAGTCGAAAGGGAAAGGCTGAGATTTGACTTCACCCATTTTAGGCCAATGGATGATAGTGAAAGATGGAAAGTCGAAGAGCTCGTAAACAGAAAGATAATGGAGTGTGTAAACGTTGAAACAGAAGTGAAGTCAAAGGATGAGGCAATAAGGGACGGCGCCATAGCACTTTTTGAAGAGAAATACGGGGATTATGTGAGGGTTGTGAAGGTTGGAGATTTCAGCAAGGAGCTGTGCGGCGGCACTCACGTAAGAAATACAGGAGAGATAGGCCCTTTTATCATAGTAGATGAAGGGGCCCTCGCCTCTGGAGTCAGAAGGATAGAAGCATTAACGGGAAGCTACGCCCTAAAATATATGCGAAAAGACAGGGAGACTGTTAAGGAGATCTCATCTTTATTAAATGTGGAAAGACAAAGGCTCTCAGAAAGGATCCTTTCTTTGAATGCTGAGCTAAAGGAAAAGGAAAAACAGCTTGAACGATTAAACGATCTCTTACTCTCTTTTAAGGTTGATGAGGCAATAAAAGAGGCTAAAGAAAAAGAGGGAGTGAAGATAGTTTCTATGTTCATAGAGGAAGCGGAGATCGAATCACTGAGAAGACTATCTGATATGATAAGGAGTAAAAGCAAGAATTCAATTGCCATGCTTGGCACAAAAAATGGGACACTTCTCGTTGCGGTGAGCAAAGGTCTTGAAGATAGATATAACGCCAATGGGATAATGAAGAGAATAACTGAAAAATACGGGGGTAAGGGAGGGGGAAGTCCAAATTTAGCGCAAGGAGGGATACCGAAGGAGAACATAAGGAAAGCTTTAAGTGATAAAGAATTTATTCTCTGAGGAGGCAAAGAATTGAAGGAGTACCTATATGCCCTTAAAAAAGTCCCACTTTTTTCATCTTTGCAGGATGAGAGACTTGCGGAAATCTTAAGAATAGCACAAAAGAGGAAGTTTCCGAGAGGAAAAACTATTTGTACAGAAGGAGAGCCTGGAGAATCTATGTATGTTGTCCTCTCGGGAAAGGTAAAGGTTGTTTTTTTCCATGATTCTAAGGAGTACATTCTCGCAGTAATAGAAAGGGGAGGCTTTTTTGGCGAGCTATCCTTGATAGATGGACTTCCAAGATCGGCAAACGTAGAGACTATCGAGGATTCAGAGTTTATTGTAATCAGAAGGGGGGATTTTCTCAGATTGGCGAAGGAGAACCCGGAAATCTTGATTGAGATAATGAAGACCCTCTCTCAGAGGTTGAGAGCGACGGATGAAAGGATAAAAAGCCTCGCATTTTTACATGTTGAGAACAGGATACTTAATTATCTTCTTGAGTTTGCCAAGAAAAATGGTCTTAAGGTCAAGAATTACTTGATCGTTGAGAAAGTCCCAAGTAATAATGAGATTGCGAACTTTTGCGGCTGCGCGAGAGAGACCGTTTCGAGGGCAATAAAGGCGTTAAAGGATAAAGGTGTGCTAAGGGGTAGTAAAAGGCAGTATATTATATTACCACCTGCAGAATCGGTCTAAATAGAGGATTACCCCTCTATGATCTTTGTCTCCGCATATGCCCTCATATAAGAGTTTATGTTCTTTTGGGCAATATTTTTGAACCTTTCTCTCACAGGCTGATCTAAGGCACTTATCGGAAAAAGATTCGATGCCCGAATCAAAGCGCCGAGCATCGTAGTATTCGTTATGGGGACACCCATTTCTTCCCTTGCTATTTTGAGCGCATCCACGTATGCAACCTTTAGTCCTGGAAATAACTTTCTTATAGATTCCTCATCCATGTTAGTATTTATAACCACCATTCCGCCTTCTTTTAGGCCTTCCGAAGGGTTCCCAGATTTTACAAGGCTCGAATCGAGAATAACAACAAAATCCGGCCTGTAAATCTTAGACCTTAACCTTATAGGATCTTCAGAGATCCTTAAAAAGGCCTGGACCGGTGCTCCTCTCCTTTCTGGGCCAAAGCTTGGAAATGCCTGCGCATAAAGTCCAACAGAGATTGCAGCCTGCGCTGCAAGCTCGGCAGATGTGACCGCCCCTTGGCCACCCCTTCCGTGAAATCTTATCTCTTTCATGACCCACTCCTTATCCCATATTTTTTATCTTATTCTCCAGACTGTCCCATCCCTTGTATCCTGTAATACTATGCCCTTCTCGAATAGCTCTTTTCTTATCCCGTCAGCCTTCGCATAATCTTTCATTTTCCTCGCAATGTGCCTCTCCTCTATTTTTTTTTCCACATAGTTGAGATCGAGACCGATCTTCATAAGATGTCTTACTTTCTCTTCCCTTTCAAAAGCGTATGGATCTTTGTATAGCAACCCCATCGTATTAGAAAGTCTAAGAAGGGTCTCCCTTGTGAAGGATATGTAAGGAAGGGCACTTTCATCCTTTTCGTCCATCATCCTATTCAGCGATCTTGAAAGCTCAAACAGCTGAGAGATCGCAAGTGGCGTGTTAAAGTCGTCCTCCATTGCCTCAAAAAACCTTTGCTCAATAGAAAGAGCCTCTTCGTAAGGTTTAGCCTCTGCGCTTACCTCCTTCGCTCTCATGACCGTGTAGTATAGTCTCCTTAAAGCCTCTTCCGCATCTTCTATTCCCTTCTCATTATAATCTACTGGATTCCTGTAATGGACTGATAAAAAGAAGATTCTCAGCACTTCAGGGTCATAACTTCTCAAGAAATCTTTAATCAGAAGGATGTTCCCCAGTGACTTTGACATCTTCTCCTTTTCGAAGTTCACAAATCCGTTGTGTATCCAATAATTAACGAACTTCGTACCAAGTGCCGCCTCAGACTGAGCTCTCTCATTTTCGTGGTGGGGGAATATGAGATCCCTCCCGCCTCCATGTATGTCGAGGGGAACCCCGAGATACTTGATGCTCATTGCGGAACATTCGATGTGCCAGCCGGGTCTTCCCCTACCGAGGGGGGAATCCCAGTAAGGTTCTCCTTCTTTTGAAGCTTTCCACAAGGCAAAGTCAAGAGGATTCCTTTTCCTTTCGTCTATTTCGACCCTTGCTCCAGCGAGCATATCTTCTGGGCTTCTCTTCGAAAGTTGCCCATACCCAGGAAAACTCTCCACAGAGAAGTAAACGTCCCCATCTATTATGTATGCGTTTTTATTCTGTATGAGTTTTTCAACGAGTCTTATCATTTCATCTATATGATCCGTCGCCCTTGGCTCGAACGTGGGTTTTAGCACATTCAGCCTTTCCATATCCTCTTTGTACGAGGAAATGTATTTTTCTGCAACCTCGTACCAAGGTATCCCTTCTTCCTTTGATTTTTTTATGATTTTGTCATCTATGTCAGTGAAATTTTTTACGAACTGGACCTCGTAGTTTCTGGAGAGAAAAAACCTGTATATAGTGTCAAAAACTATCGCGTTTCTTGCATGTCCTATGTGGCAGTGATCGTAAACCGTTACACCACACACGTACATTTTTACCTTTCTTTTCTCTCTCGGTCGAAACTCCTCTTTCATGCCAGAAAGAGTATTGAAAATCTTTTGTCCCATGGGCCGTATTATTTATCACGAAGGCCATTCATTGTCAAAGAATTGGAGGACCATCTCTGGAATATCTCTCAGCATATCCATCGCCTTTTTTGCGTCCTCAACGTCCAAGTTTGCTAAACCACAGCTGGGTGTGATGAGGATTTCATTTATGTCGATTTCACCCTTCGTTTTTTTCATCTCTCTCAAGAAATCTGAGAGGATCTTACTCACATCTCCCTTTTTCGTATGTTTTATTTCCTCTGTGGAAGGGACAATACCAGGGGATATGAGTCCATTCCTCCGAAAAAAATCTCTCAAGTCTTCTCTGTAAAGGAAGAGACTATGGAAATAGTTGAAGGCATCGTAATTTATTATATCCATTTTGGTTTTAAAAAGAAGGGACCAGTCGGTGTTTCCGCAGCAGTGGACCCCCTTTTTTCCCTTGATCCCAATAGTCACTTCGTCTAATGCCCTGATTACGTCCTCTTCTGGGAAAGAAAAGTAAATTGACCCGTAGGCTGAAAGATAGGGTTCATCAAAAAAAATGATCACACCTTTTTCAGGAAAATGTTTCTTCAGCTCCGAGACCATCCACTTAGCCTTCATATTTATAGTCTTTTTCACAATGTCGAAGAGGAAGCTATTGTATATGACAGGGACACCCCTTGTGTCTTTTATCCCAAGACCCATCGTAATAGGCCCTGTTATTTGAGTCTTGACTGCCTTTAGGGTCTCGGAAATCTCTCCCATTCTTTCCATTAAACGGAAAAAACCGGGGATGAGATTCTCTGAGATAGAGAAGTACCGAATATCCTGCTCATTTATCCTATAAAAGAATTCCTCAATATTATCCACACATTCCTCATCAAGATAAACTGAGTTCTCCTCCGTTATCTTGAAAAAAGGTATCCCTTCAACGAATGGAACATACATGTTTTCTTTATTTGACCTCTTCGGTAATTGGGGCCAAAAAGGTACCTCCTTGCACGTTAAAAATATAAGATCTATGGCTTGATCTACATCTTTGAAAGGAAGACTTCCAATACCCGTTACCATTTTCCTTACGCACTAATTTTAATAAAAATCTTTGAGAAAGAACATCAATTTTTGAAAGCATCCCTAATCCGTGATTGAAAATAATTAAGGCTCACCCTGCACTATCTTCAACCAATAAAAGCACAGGGGGTGAGCCTATAAAGGAGATAAAGATATCCTTCACAATAGGCATACCATTAAGGAAGATAGACATCCACTGGATAGAGGAGGAGTTATTAAAAAAGAGGGAAGAGGTATTTATGGAGGTGATGAAAGAGGTTATAAAGGGGATTTAAGATGCGAGGTATGAGCTGGTATAAAAGTGGTGCAAATGCATTATTAAGACTCAGGCTTTTGAAACTCAATGGTGAGTGGGATACCTATTGGCAGCAAAGGCAAAAGGAATTTATCCAACATGTAGCTTAAATACTATCACGGAAAAAGAGATGCTTACGTAAAATAAGATTCTATTGAAGATTTTTTTAAGGTGTTGTATCATTTAAAAAATGGGGCTGTAGCTCAGATGGGAGAGCGCATGACTGGCAGTCATGAGGTCAGGGGTTCGATGCCCCTCAGCTCCATTTTGAAAGTGAGCCTTTTATAATCCCCTAAGTTCATCCAATTTTTAGACCTTTCATAGATTTAGGGGCATGAGCGAGCTTACCCTCTGATCATTGTGCTCAAAATAACTGCCTATGGAACCGACTTTTATTTCCGTGCATCCGCAAAGTAAAATCTTCATAAATAAGGTCTCTCGTTTTTTCCGGTAAACTGGGGGCTTCAAGGAGAAGGTCCCCTTTTTAAAAGAGAACTGACCTATTGGAGCCCTTTCTTTTTCTTACTGTTTTAGTTGTGGGATTTAGCGGGATTGTTGCGGAAGTTGTTCTCTTTAGAGAATTCCTCATTGTCTTTTCGGGCAATGAACTATCAATGGGAATCGTGATTGGTAACTGGCTTTTGCTTCAAGCTGCTGGCTCCTATATTGCGGGAAAAAAACCAAAATGGCCAATTACCACCTTTTTCAGATTGATCATTGCCACGGTCCCTTTTTCACTTTCAGTTCCGGCGGGAATTTTTATCATCCGAACGCTTAAAAGTTTGCTCGGTTCCTCTATCGGAGAAAGTATAACCCTTCCTCCCTTGTTTTACCCTTCTATACTTCTACGTATCCCGCGGGGGTTCGCCACGGAGCCTCATTTGCAATATGTTGTAGCCTGTGTGAAATGTTTTTCCGTTCCCCGTTCTCTTTCGGTTTGGTATTTCGCGACCATCGACCCTCCAAGAGAATAGGCTATTTACAAAAGAGTTCTTTTTGCTTGCCGAAAGGAGATTAAAAGATGACGGGATTTTGGCTTTTTTTGCCCTCTTTCCTCTCGTATAAAAGTGAGGGGTTGAGAGACCTAAATAGTTGTATCTATTCAACTGCAGAAGCGTTTTCCCTTATGTCTTCGTTCTCCCTGGTGAAGGGAGGAACATTTTTCTTGCTTCAAGTGCTTCTATGGGGCTAAACCGGATGTGACTTTAATCCCGGAAAGGTTGTAGGAAAGGGGTTTAATACTTCTCAAAGTCTTCCCTGGCATATTGAAGAAAAGTTTCATGAGGTTTGACAGATTCATAGAAGGGACGAGATCCGTCATGAACACGGGCTTCCAGCCAATATCTGCATTTTACGCTACTTCGTACGAAAATAAGGATCTTTCTCCTTTTCTTGCCTCGTTCTTTGAGAATATTAGAAAGAGCTGCTTCCAAGCATCTTATAACCAGCATACTTCTTTTTCTTTCTTTCGCTTTCCTTATTGTCTCGAGAAAGAAGAGAAATAACCGGGATGAGATTGTCGGCCTTTGTATACTTGGAAAGGGTTTTTCTGGAATGATCATCGAGCTCATGTTGATCTTTTGTTTTCAAGCTATGTATGGATACGTTTTCTCATGGATTGGCATGCTTCTTGTGTCTTTTATGGGAGGCTTGGGCTCAGGGTCAATTTTGGTGGCTCAAGCAAGAAGAAGATAGAGTCACCGTTTTTTTCTTTTTTTATTCTTTGAGGCTCTCATACTTCTTTTTCCATTCTTCGTTGCTTTGATCATCACCTCTCTTTGAAAAAAGTTAGTTTTTGCACGTGGGCCATCTTGTTAAAGTAAGATTTTTGTTCCTTTCTTTTTCCAGTGGTTTCCTTAAATCTCGAGGATGATAACAAAAGAGGAGTATGAATGGGTTATAAAAAGGCTCGAGGCTTGGGTCTTAAAAATCTGGACATCCAGGGCTATTTATGGCCAGCAAATCCCGCATGAATTATTAGGGGGAGAATTAAAAGCAAAGAAAGGATCCCTGCTAAAAAAATTCAGGGAAAAATCAAAAGAAAATCAGGGATTTTCCTTATTGCTCCGAGGATCTTATGGCCGTATCATTTCTTTGTGAATGGGGCAAGGAGCCAAAGGCTAAAAACGATTGATAGAACGCTCATGCCTCCTTGTCAGGAGGCTTGTCCACTCAACCAGGATATCAGAGAATACGTTGACCTGATCGCCCAGGGAAGGATAATGGAAGCCTTGAAAGTAATAAGGGATAAGAATCCCTTCCCATCGATCTGTGCATATGTATGTCCACACAAATGCGAGGAAAAATGCAGAAGGGGTAAGGTTGATATGCCGGTAGCGATTAGGGCGCTCAAGAGATTTGCAGTCGAATTCGGTGGAGACCAGATGGTGAGGACTGAAACTGAAAACGTATACGAAGAGAGAGTGGCAATTATAGGATCTGGTCCTGCTGGACTATCATGTGCGTATTATTTGAGAGTTCTTGGGTATCCCGTAACCATATTTGAGGCCCACAGAGAACCAGGGGGAATGCTCAGGGTAGGTATACCGGAGTTCAGATTGCCAAAAAGAATGCTCGATATGGAGATCGAGAGACTAACACTCATGGGAATCGAGATCAGAACCAATACTCCCATTACTTCCTTAGACCTTCTTTTCGAGAAAGGATACAAGGCCATATTTGTTACGGTGGGAGCTCAGGAAGGAAGAAAACTTGGCATCGAAGGAGAGGACACCCCGTATGTGATGGATGGCATATCTTTTCTCAGGGAAATAAACCTTGGGATGAAAGTGAGAATCGGAGATAGGGTCGTTGTCGTTGGTGGGGGAGGGGTTGCAATGGACTGCGCTCTCTCATCTCTTAGGCTTGGGGCAAAGCACGTGGAGATCGTCTGCCTTGAAAAAGAAGAGGAAATGCCCGCAGGAAAAGATGAAGTCCAGATCTGCAAGGACGAGGGGATAAATATAAGAAATGGTTTTGGGGTAAAAAAGGTGCTAAGAGAGGGAAATAAAGTGAAAGGACTTGAGCTTATAAAGTGCCTTTCAGTTTTTGATGAGAATAGAAGGTTCAATCCAAAATTTGACGAATCGGCTCTTTCATATGTCGATGCCGATATGGTGATCTTTGCGGTAGGACAGATGCCAAGAATACCTGAGGATTTCCACCTGGAAGTGGGAAGGGGAGGGACAATAAAGGTTGACCCTGTGACACTGACGACAAACAGAAAAGGCGTGTTCGCCGGAGGAGACGCGGTTACTGGGCCGGCATCTGTTGTGGAGGCCTTATCAACTGGAAAGAAGGCGGCAAAGAGAATAGACGACTACCTAAGGCATAGGTACCCTTTTGAAGAAAGGTCAGAAAAAGAACCTCTTTCCTCTGAAATGAGCCAAAAGACCATAGAAATGATTAGGAAGATTTCGAGGCACGAGCCTCCTCTAAAGCCGAGGGACGAAAGGGTGAAAAGATTTGAGGCTTTCGAGCTGGTGTACAATTGGGAAACAGCTATCGATGAGGCAAAGAGATGTTTAAGGTGTGGAATGGGAGCGGAGATCTTCGAGAGAGATAAATGTGCGAGTTGCCTGACCTGTCTTAGGGTATGTCCTTATCACGTGCCTTATTTGAACGAAAAAGGGGATGTTGAAATTCCCCCATCAGACTGTGTTGCCTGCGGCATATGCGTGAGCGAATGTCCAGCTCGTGCTATTTTCTTGAGAAAACCCTCAGATAGAAGACAGATAGAGACTGAACTCTATGAGCTCAAAAACTCTATCCCTCAAAAAGGATGGCCCTTGATCGTGGGGTTTTGTTGTCAGTATGGCCTTTTCGGGACCGGGAGCCTATCCTCATTTTATAGGCATCCAAAAACAGGAATCCATATAATCCCCGTTCTTTGTATTGGAAAGATCGAGGTCGAACATATGATAAGGCCCTTCGAGCTCAACGCCCAGGGTGTCTTTATTGCTGGATGTGGGGAAAAACAGTGTGCGAGGGACAATACGGAGATCTTTGCAAGAAGAAAGGCTGAAAAGGCAAAAGAAATAATTTCTTATCTCGGATTTGAAAAAGAAAGGATAGAAGTTTTTAGTTCCACTGAGAAAGATATGGAAAAAAGACTCGACCAGTTCATCGAAAAGATAAGTGAGATGATGCTAAGTAGAATGCTCAAGGAGGGAAGATGATAGTCGCTGAGAGAAAGCCTTTAGATGAGATAATAGGGATGGTCAGACCCTTCAAAAACATCCTGATTCTCGGGTGCGGAACATGTGTGACCGTCTGCAACGTTGGAGGGGAAAGAGAGGTCTCTCTTCTCGATGCAGCGCTCAGGGTTGCCATAACAAAGGGAATGCTGGAGGAAAAGGTTATTTCACAATATACGGTGAAGAGACAGTGCGACAAAGAGTTTCTGACATCTCTTCTCGGGAAAGCTGAAGAGATAGATGCGATACTATCTCTGGCCTGTGGGGTGGGGGTTCAGGTTCTCGCAGACACTTTTTCCGATATTCCCTGTATCCCAGGAGTGAACACCATTTTCATGGGTGCACAACCAGAAATGGGTGTATGGGATGAAAGATGCATAGGATGTGGTGACTGTAGACTCTTTGAGACTCTGGGCATATGTCCTCTCAGTAGATGTGCGAAGGGGATACTGAACGGTCCCTGTGGCGGTTCAAAGAACGGTAAATGTGAGGCCAATAAAGATGTGGACTGTGCCTGGCTACTCATATACGATCGGCTCGAGAGACACGGCCAACTCGAAAAGATGAGGCAATATTATCCTCCCAGAGATTACGGTCGCCTGAGAAGACCAAAGAGAGTTACGATTCTTTAAAAGGGGAAGAAGATGGCAGTTTCTCTTTTAGAGGAAAAGCTAAACTCCAAAGAATTTGTGGTAACTGCTGAGATTGGACCGCCTAAAGGGCCGGACGTATCGGAAATGAAAAAGAACATAGAGTTACTGAAGGGAAGAGTCGATGCTATGAACGTTACTGATCATCAGAGTTCTGTGATGAGATATCCATCCATCGGAGGGTGTCTATTGATTAAGGAGATGGGTGGTGAGCCTGTGCTGCAGATGACAACGAGGGATCGAAATAGGATAGCTCTTCAAGCTGAGCTTCTATTTGCGTACTCAAGGGGAATAAGAAACGTGCTCTGTTTAACCGGAGACGCAGTAGAAATTGGCGATCACAAGGAGGCAAAACCCGTCTTTGACGTCGACTCCGTACAGTTGATAAGAATGATAAAGACCATGGAGTCTGGAAAGGATTTTGCGGGAAATAATCTGAATGGAAAAGTGGAATTTTTTATCGGAGCCTCTTGCAGTCCCGAGGCCCATTCAATTAAGCCACAGCTCATAAAATTCGAAAAAAAAGTTGCCTCAGGTGCCAAGTTTTTCCAAACTCAAGGAATTTACGACGTCTCATCACTTAGAAGATTTATGCAGTTCGCGAGGCAGTTCGATGTGAAAGTCCTGGCAGGAATAATCGTTCTATTCTCTTATAGAATGGCTCTGTACATGAATGAGAACGTTCCTGGTGTATCTGTTCCGGATGAGATACTGGAGGAGTTAAGGAATACGGATAAAACGCAGGCGCTTAAAAAAGGGGTTGAAATCGCAGCGAGGACTATAAGAGCTATAAAAGATGAGAATTTGTGCGACGGAGTACACATTATGGCAATAGGGAGGGAACATATAATTCCGGAGGTGCTGGAAGCCTCCGGAATACAGAAATGAGGAGGTAAACATGGAAAAAGGGAAAAAAATAATGATTGTCGACGACGAGGATAGTTTCCTGTATGCCTTTCAGAAAACCCTTGAAGCAAGAGGGTTCGAAGTGGTAAGTGCTACAAACAAGCGTGAGGCAGAAGAGAAACTGCTGAAGGAGCAGCCGGACTTCATAATACTTGGTACGATTACTCCGAGGGGAGATGCGTTCCACCTCCACAGGTTCATTAGGGAACATCCAAAATTCAAGGAAGCCCCGCTAATCATCATAGATGCTCCTCTTGAAAAGAGGCTGACTGAGGGATGGAGCATGGATGAGGGTGTGCAGATGGATGCAGATGATTATGTGACAAAACCTATCGAGCCTTCGGCCCTTGTACCACGGATTCTCGTTCTCTTTGAAAGAGCATCGAGGAGGATAAAGGTTCTCATTGTTGATGACCATACTGTTGTGCGGGACGGAATCAAGGTTGTGCTAAAGCTTCAGAAGGACATAGAGGTAGTTGGGGAAGCTGAAAACGGGGAAGAGGCGGTCGAAAAGACCTTAAAGCTCCTTCCTGATGTGGTCATAATGGACATAGTTATGCCCGTAATGAATGGTCTTGAAGCTACAAAGAGGATCATGAAGGAGAGACCGGAAACGAAGGTGATAATGCTGACACAGTACGATGATGAGGAAAATATCCTTATGGCAGAGGAGGTGGGAGCCTACGGGTTCATACCGAAGAGATCGGCAAGTGATAAGCTAATATCTGGAATAAGACAGGTTTACATGGGGAAGCGTCTGGAAAGGGCTGCGTAGGAATCTGATTTTCCCTTAGGTTGATTGGAGGCGACAGAAACTGGTATCATATGGAGAGGGTAAAAAGTGTATGGTCTACTCGATTACATAGAAGATGAGCTGTTCGTTATTGACAACTCGTACAACGTCAAATTTCTTAACCGTGCTTTAAAAAACAAGATAGGCTCAAAGGAAGGGAAATGTTTTGAGATAGTTGAGAGAAGATCTGTGCCTTGCGGACCCCCTATCTGGGAATGTCCGGTAAGAAGAGTGATAAAGGAAAAAAAGGGGGTTAGCTTTATACATCCTTACCATGAAGGGGACGGACTTAGGTACCTAAAGGTCAGCATTTATCCTTTGGAAGAAGATAGCTTCGTTGAGATAAGGCGAGATGTTTCCGCGGAAAGAGAACTTGAAAGGCACATAATCATCCATCACAATCACCTCGATGCAATAAGCAGAATATCCTCTGCTGTTAGCGGGTTAGGGGACCTAAGGAAGATCCTTGAAACTGCGATCGATACCATCTTGGAGATATTCACCGGTTCAATAGGAGGCATACTGCTTCTCGACGAAAAAAAGGGTGTTCTAAGATACGAGGTTTATAGGGGGCTTTCGCTTAATTTTATAGAGGGCATGGAGGTAAAAAAGGGCGAGGGGATATCTGGAAGTGTCGCAGAAAGAGGAGAACCTATTTTACTATCCGAGATCTCAGATAAGTCTGGCGTTTACAGAGTGGACCTTTTGAAAAAAGAGAGCATATCATCAATGGTAAGTGTGCCCCTCAAGGCAAAAGAAAAGGTTGTTGGGGTCCTTAACGTTATGAGCAATACTCCCAATAGATTCAAAAGGGAGGACATGTACCTTCTATCCTCTGTTGGTTACCAGCTCGGAATGGCCATCGAGCAGGCAAGGCTATACGAAAGGCTGAGAAATGCGAGGGAGAGGTATAAAAAACTTCTTGAAGTTGCGATGGTAATTCAGGAGGAGGAAAGGAAAAGGATCGCAAGGGAGCTGCATGACGAGACGAGCCAGAACCTGACAGCACTATCCCTCAATCTTCGGGCAATCAAAGATATGATGGAAGAAGAAGGATTGTCGAAGGATGTGAAAGAACTGATCGTAAAATCGCACGGAATAGCGGTGGACGCGAGTGTGGAGCTCACGAGAATCATAAGGGAACTTAGGCCCACTCTTCTTGACACCTTAGGCCTTCCAGCAGCAATAAATCATCTCGTTGAGGCAAATCTTAAATCAAAGAATATAGACGCTGAAATAATATTTAATGAAATGGAGGAACGTTTATCTCCAGAAACAGAATTAGCCCTTTTCAGAATAACCCAGGAGGCGCTCAGCAATATAATAAGGCACTCCAAAGCAAAGACTGCAAGGATATATCTCAATTGTGATGAAGAGGAATGTGTGTTGAGAATTGAAGATGATGGGATAGGATTTAATGTCCAGGATATAAAAACAATTGAAGAAGGTGGAAGAGGTGCAGGGCTCTTTGGAATGAAGGAGAGGGTGAGACTTATAGGAGGCTATTGCAACATAGATTCGAAACCGGGTGCGGGAACAAAAATAACTGTCCATGTTCCTAAACATAAAACAAAAGGTGATGAAGAGGATAAGGATCCTGATAGTTGACGATCACACAATAGTGAGGGACGGAATAAAGGCCTTACTTTCCCTTTCTTCAGACATGGAGATAGTTGGCGAAGCAGAAAATGGGAACGAGGCTGTAAGGAAAGTGGAAGAGACAAAGCCGGACGTGGTGCTTATGGATATATCCATGCCTTTCCTTGACGGGATCGGCGCGACGAAGCGGATAACTGAGGTTTCAAAAGGGACAAAAGTCATAATGCTCACTCAGTATGAGGAAAGGGAGGAAGTGCTTCAGGCTATAGAAGCAGGGGCCAAGGGTTTTATCAGCAAAAAAGCAGCATCAACGGAACTGATCCAGGCAATAAGAGCTGTCTTTTCGGGCGGTGCGTATTTTTCTCCCCAGGTTGCGAGACTCCTCATAGACGAATGCAAGGTCAAGGGGAGAAAAAGAGCCTCTTTTGGGCCTTTGACATCGAGGGAAAGAGAGGTTCTCAAACTAATAGGAGAAGGATACTCGGATAAAGAAATAGCGGAGATCCTTTTTCTATCTCCAAAAACTGTGGAATCTCATAAAGCTAAAATAATGGAGAAACTGCACATGAGGAAGAGGGTGGAACTTGTGAAGTACGCCATAAAAAAGGGAATTGTAAAGGCCTGAAAAATTTCGGGGTAATACAAAATCCCTTGTCTCTGGAAAGGGTGAATCTCTATTTCTCCCTATCGTTCCATGAGGTCGAACTCGATAGAATGCTTGTAAAAATCCGAACCGGTACTTACTCTTGCTGCGCAAACTCTTGGCTGGAGATGGTCCTTCTTTATTGTTGGCATTATTTCACTTATTCTTGTGGTAGCTAACTTAAAGATTGTTGCTGATACACCCTCAAAAAGAGGGCTTCCTGAGATAGTGGAACAATGGGATAAGGGAGGGAGAGTAGAACCTCAAGGACTAAAAAGTCTTACATCAATTTTGAAAGAGGCACACTTCTTAGCAATAGCTATCTGGTTCATGATGAGAGGCGCTGCCCTATTTGGTTTTTTTTGGCCTCTGGGCAGGGCCATATCTTGTGGATACTTACCATCTCTCTCCTTACGAAGCAGGAAATATACTTTCAATGGTAGGATTTGCCATGATAATTTTAAGCCCTGTTCTTGGGCACTTATCTGATAAAACGTTATCAAGCAGAAAGAAGATCCTTTTCTTGACATCGATCATCAATTTTCTATGCTGGCTTGTAATGCTTCTTTTTTACGACAGGTTCTCTATCCCATTTCTTTACGCAATATTTTTTCTCATGGGGGCCACATTGAGTAGTGTTGGTCCCGTGGGCATGACGGCAACAAAAGGATATTTCCCTTCTTACGTTGCAGGGAGAGCCATGGGTGCCGTTAATATCTTTCCTTTTTTGGGGGGTATCCTCTTTCAACCACTTTTAGGGTTCGTCCTCGATAGTGGGGGAAAGAATGATGGTTCTTACGTACCTTCAGGATATAGGATAGTTATATTGCTCCTTTCCATCACAAGTCTCATTTCCCTTATAAGCGTTTCGTTCTCGAAAGAGACAATGAAGGATCGAAAAATGTGAAGAATGAAGCCCTTACGTAAGTAGAAAACGTGGCAAAAGTTGGAGGTTTAAAACTCTCCTCCATATATTCCGCTATCCATATCATGGGGCCATGCCTTAAGAAAGTGTAAAAACCCTCAAGAAAAAATAGGACAAAGAGAGTCTCCGTGAATGCGATCCCCCAAGCATAATGGAAGGGATGCCTCCTATTCAAACTATTCTCTCTTGAATCTCTTTAGTTGCATGGTCACAAGGTTCTCCGTGTCCGGACATTGAACATCGATTGTATCTCCCTCCCACCATGGCATACTCCCGCCGAATTGGAAGGCAGAAAGCATGGGGAATATGTCGTGATAAAAAAAGCCGCAGAGTCCTGCTGGATTATGGCAGCTTATCTCGAATATGTCGCCTTTTTGGTGACCTGCCTGGCAATGACCTTTAACACCTGTGATTGTTCCTATCACCCTGTAACCTATCCCCGGGTCCTTTGCCATGTATCAGCCCTCCCGTTGAAAAAAGCTTTTTGCGATATAAGATAGAAAAATGGACACATTCTGTCAAGGAAAGCATAGTTTCTTGCCACTTTAAAGTGAAAAGCAGGCTTTAAAACTTGAAAACTGAACAACTTTTACGGGTCGGTGTTTAAAGAGCATATGTGATCACAAAAGGCCAGCCAGTACGGTCTTGAATTGGGTGGAGTGAATAGAAAATTTATTTTGTCCTGATATTGGATCGCAGGACCCGTTGAGGGCTAGAGGTGGAGACCTTCTCCGCCGACGATGAGCTTTATTTTCTTCCCTGGCTTAAGAACCTGATCTCTTGACATCCCGTTAAGAAGGCATATCCTTTTTAAGAGCTTCTCGTCGAATTTGCCTGAGAGCGAATATATAAGTTCACTAACCGTAGTCTCTCTATTCACTTCATAAACCTTTATCCTTTCAACGCTAAATAGAGATGCTTCCTCTTTTGTCATCCTCCTCGTTTTTTTGAGAAGCTCATCAAATAGATATCCACCCCTGGAGAAAGTTCTCTCCACAAAACTTATTGCGAGGGTGTGTGGAAAAAGGTCTATATATGCTACTTGAACCTTTTCATTCCTTACCATATATGTACAGAGGGGTATGTTCTTATCCTTGAAATATCCGAAGGATACCTTTTGCTTTAGCCCCTTTTTCTTCTCGAACTCCTCTATCCCTCCCATATGGGGTGCCTTGCCCTTTACTGGGACTATCTCTATTGCGAACCCCCCGTGTGTGTCATAGATTACAAGTTCATCAGGGCTTGACCCCCTGTCGTACACGAACCCCCTAACATAGGGGATAGAGACGCCCAAATCCCCATGTTTTAGTTCACTTTTCTCCCTTACCCATCCCTTTTTCTTTTGAAGGGGAAGGCCATCTATGACTGAAAGGTAATCCTCCTCTTTCACTATAAATTTTCGCTCGAGGGTTGTCCCGATCATCTCACTTATCCTCTCCTCCACATTTTTTATCCTCTTTTCAGTAAGTGGATGGTCTGCAAATATTCCCACAAGTGGTCCCTGCCTTCCAGACTCCATCTTTTCTATCGTTAGAAAGAAATTCCTGATCTCGTATGGATCGTAGCCAGCTTTTATGGCATATTCGACTGAAAGATTATCTGCCTGATACTCAAATTCCCTCGAATACCCCGCCATTATAGCCTGAAGGGAAATATCTGATATCTGCACCCAGAACTGCGATCCTGTCCCAAGTGCGATTATATTCAAGAGGATGTTCGCTCCGATGGTTGCCTGGAGGGCCTTCATGCTGTGCCTGTGACTTACGTGTCCTATCTCATGGCCCAAAACTCCCGCAAGCTGAGCTTCGTTATTGAGGTAGCAAAGTAGGCCCCTTGTGACGTATATAAAGCCACCAGGCAAGGCAAAGGCGTTCACCTCATCGGAATCTACGATCTCGAATGAAAAATCTAAGTGCGGTCTATGCGAGTAGGACGCGAGCCTCCTTCCCACTTTTTCTACATATCTCTTTATTGCGAGATCCTCATATATACCAAACCTGGACCTTATCTCTTCATCGAGATTCCTTCCAAACCTAACTTCGTCTGCCTCAGAGAAGACCATAATTTCCTTTGTCTTTGTTACAGGGTTCTCTGCACAAGAAAATAGAAAGAATGCGGAAAGGATTATGAAAAGGAGCCTCACGTTATTATCATACATTATGGGATAGAGATACGCAACTTTGACCTTCCCACAGGGATTCTTAAAATGGCTTTCTCCGTTAATATGTTAGAGCAATTTAAGGAGATCTCGGTCTCTGTGATATATGACGATGAGCCTTTAGTAATCTTCTAAAACCTCATAGATAGTGCAAAAAGAGCTGTAAAAGGAGAACCTACTAAATAGGTTGTTCCACCTGCCCTTGCGTCATCCATAGCGTTTATGACCGAGACGTAATGCTTGTTAAATATGTTATCGAGCTCAAAAGAAAACCTCGCTTCCTTAGCAATCCAGAAATTTTCCTTTCTGTAGCTTGCCCTCAGATTCGCCACGAAATAGGAGCCCACCTCTTCTTTGTGTTCCGCATCTCCATACCTTTTTGCTACATATCGCAGAGATGGTGTGAGCTCAAATCCGGCATACCTCCAGATAATCCCAGTCTTCAGAAGCCACGTTGGCGTGTCCACAACCTGCTTATTTTTTGTATGAAGAATTGCTCCCTGATAGCTTATATCCTGGTCGTAAGTAAGACGAGTGTATGTGGGATTCATGAAAAAGGTCATATTTTCTTTGAGGAAAAGATTTAACTCAAGATCAGCGCCATAACCAGTGGCCTTGCCGATGTTCTGCTGGTAGGATGCGGGTTTACCACTAATTGTAACCCTTGGATCGGAGACAACAGTGAGTAGATTTCTGTGTTTGGCATAGAATAGCGTTGGAAAAAACTCTAAGCGGTCACTTCTTATCCTTAACCCAAGGTCAAAATTATAGGACTTCTCAATGTCATAACCTTCAAACAGATCATTTAGTGTAACATTAGCTCTTTGGAAAGCAGCTCTATTCTGGTTGTAAAGGCTTATTAAAGGTATGTAGGCGTACGGTCTTATATAATTTCTCCCATAGCTAAAGTAGGCCTGGATTTTGTCAGTGAAGTTATACGCAATCCCTGCCGTAGGAAGCCATATGTCATATATTTTGCCTTTCCGGTCGAGGTCTGAGGCCCTCTCGAGATAGGGAGTGCCAGAAGGGGTAAACCTCGTTATGTAGCCCTCACTATCTGAGTCCTTGAATCTGAAATATTTTATTCCTCCTTGAAGGTCAATTTTTGATAATTTTCCGGAAACCTTAAAGTAAGGGCTGTTTATATAGGTGGTTCCCGTTGTGGCCATGACCCCATAACCCCGATATTGGAGCCCTGAAGGAGTTATCCAGTAATTCTCGGTGTAAATATCCATATCCGCAGCTTCAAAAAGATACCCGGCTACCATTTTCAGATTTGGCGTATCATAACTTATCTCTGGAATGAGCCCTTTTCGCTCTATCTTTCTCGTTCTTTCCTGAATACCAGGCTGTCCCTGGACGTTTGGAGAACCATCTTTTATTTTAGCATCTTCCGAGGACAGATAAGGCTTCAAAGTCAGTTTAAGGCTGTCCGTCAGCTTATAACTGATAAATCCAAAATATTCCCTATTTATGTGACTCTCCCAGTTGTAATCATAGTAATAGATGTCTATAGCGGGGGTTCCTGTAAGGGCCTCATTGAAATCCTTGCGGTAATAAGATCCCAGATTCTTGATTTCATTGTATGTTAAGGCGTAGTATTTGTTCATGGTCTGCTTATTAAAATTAAACCAGAATTTGGCTTCAAACTTCTCACCCACAGGTTGAATTAGGGTAAAATTGAGATTATTTCTCGGCCTAAGCCCCCCTGGTCCCTTCCATTTATCTGCTTCTGTATATGAGTAAGAAATGGACGCTCTACTTCCCGTGTGTGGGATCGCCCCAGAGTCGAGCCTAAGATAGGTTCGGAAATAATTGGACTTCCCAAGGGACTGCGTCAACTCGAAATTAGTTTTTTCAGAAGCCCACCGTGGTCTAACCTCTATAGCTCCTCCTCTGTCTCCCACACCAGTCCCAAGATCTCCAGGAACCGCACCCTTATAAACAGCTATGCTCTCTAAATTCTCCGTGTCGTATACATATGCCCTCGGACCCATAGGATTTCCACCATAGTTCGGTATTCCTTCAACGGTCATAGCTCCAAGGTAACCTCTTACCCCTCTGATTCTCACGTTCATTTGTTCAGATGCAAGTCCGTAAGGATCTGGAGATTCAGTGCTTATACCTGGTAAAAGGTCTATGGCCTGGTAAACATTTGTCCTGGCCTTCTCTCCTTGAGACTCGATCCCTTTTCTCGTGATCTCTGATCCTGTGTAAACAGTTTCCCCGGTCTGTTTTGTAGGGACAATAAGCTTCTCTCCAGTCACAACGATTTCCTCAAGAGTCGCTTCCTCTTTTTTCTCCCCTTCCGCCCCTTCTGAAACTCTTAAGAAGGTAAATAGCGTGAAAAGCACAATAAGCAGAATAAGAAGAGACTTAACGGATTTTCCCATCTCATACCTCCATAGCGTTTTCTGATTAGTAATCCGTTGGTAATATCTTTCAAAAAATTTTATTCATCATAGGGCAAGCTTTTCGCTTTTGTCAACACTTTTTTTCAGGAAAAGCCAAGATAGGACCGGAAAGGTTGGCGAAGTTTGGTGCTACAAAGCTTATATTGGTAGCAAAAGATAGGCCCAGTTAATATTTCTGGCCCTCCTCCTTCTACCCTGGAAACTTTATGTGCTTCCAAACACGTTGAAAATTGAAACGATGTAGTATAGACTTCTGAACTAAAGTCTTTCAGAGGAGGAATCGATGAGAAAGATACTTGTTGAGTACTTGAGGCTTGAGAAAGAGGGAAATATATGTTCGAGGTGTGCCTCCTCGGAGGATGTGGTAAAAAGGGTTGTGCGAGAGTTTTCGGAGGAGATATAAAGGAGATACTAAAAACTGGTGAGGAGATAAAGACACTCTGCGTCTCGTGCTGTGATATGATTGGAGATACCGTGTTGTGTAATTCGTTCGTTTATAGGGGCAAAGTGGTGGATAGCCTCCCGGAGGAGATGTTGAGAGAGGCCTTGAGACTTGTAATAGATAAAGCCTGATGCCGTTGAGAAATTCAACGATCAATCGTTGAAAAACTCAACAGTTTACTCCCCCCACAGATTGAATTTTTAAACAGTCCGCTAAAAATCCTTTGAAATTTCGGTAGCTTATAGGGGATCACCAATTCCTTTTGTTCTGGCACGTATCTTGCCAAATTATTAAGAACAGAGGGAGGTGAAACAATGGATATAAGAACAATCCTCAGTATCTATCCTGTAGTATTAATAGTTGGGCTCATCGTTCTGGGAGTCACATTCGCCTACATATTGTGGCACTTCTTCTTCATGGGGATTTTCCCAGTAAAGAGGGCTTTAAGTGCGAAATTGAAAGAAAAGTCTCTGCTTTATACCCCCGAACTTGGATTTACATTAGCAGATGGAGGAGAAGAATTAAATGAGAAGAGGGAGGAGGGGAATGAAAAGGAGAGAGTTTCTTAAGATCGGACTCAGTTTTGCCACAGCTTTAAGTCTTTCGGGGATTTTAGGTAAAAGAGCGATGGGGCTGGAAGTGAAGCCCACTACTAAGGAGTTTTACGGCATACTTGTAGACACGACAAGGTGCATAGGATGTAGGACGTGCGAATTAGCCTGTGCAGAATCGCACGGTCTTCCCGCACCTGATGTAGAAGACAGGACCGTTTTTGAGTCCATAAGAAAAACCAATGATAAGAGGCTCACCGTTGTAAATAGATTTTCCGTAGATGGTCGGGAAATTTACGTCAAATCCCAGTGCATGCACTGCAATCAGCCCGCATGTGTTGCTGCGTGTCTTGTAAAAGCGATGAAGAAGCGGCAGGAGGGGCCTGTGACATGGGACGAAAACTGCATGGGCTGCAGGTACTGCATGGTGTCCTGTCCATTTGACATGCCAAAGTTTGAGTATGATGAAGCCTTTGGGAGAATAATGAAGTGTGATATGTGCTACTCAAGGATAGCCATAGGAAAGGTTCCCGCCTGCGTCGAGGCATGTCCCCAGGAGGCCCTTACCTTTGGCAAGAGAAGGGACATACTCAACGAGGCAAAAAGAAGGATATACACTGATACGGGCAGGTACGTTCCTTATATTTACGGAGAACATGAGGTTGGTGGGACAAGTTACGTTTACATATCTTCTGTTCCTTTTGAAAAAATAGGGTTTAAAACAGATGTGGGCTATAGGCCATACCCTGAGTTTACAACAGGGTTTCTTTATTCTGTACCTATTATCCTCGTCCTATGGCCTGCGTTTTTGACAGGCATCCATCATTTAACAAAAGAGCATAGGAAAGGAGAGTGAGGAAATGAGAGGGGAAGCCCAGTCGATAGATCTAAAGAAAAACGTCATAGTTTCGGTATTTTCAAAAATAAGTCTCCTTGTATTTTATCTCCTTGGCTTCTTTGTGCTAATTGCAAAGGAGCTTAAACCGAAAGGAAGGGTCCTCACGCTTTTTAATGTAATAACGTTCCCAATTATCATTTTAGGTATCTCCCTCGTACTTAAGCACATCTTCGAGGGACTTTCAGCAGGCAGTAACGTCTCCCAGGAGTTTCCGTGGGGTATCTTTATAGGGTTCAACGTGATGGTTGGTGTGCCTTTTGCAGGTGGGGCTTATGCCCTTGCTTTTGTTGTGTACATTCTGAACTCAGAAAAGTACCATCCTATTATAAGACCCACTATTCTTAATGGTTTCCTCGCTTACGTATTCTATGCCTCAGCGATATTTTTGGATCTCGGAAGAAAGTGGAACATTCTCAATCCTATAATAGGAAATGAGTTTGGGGTAAACTCGGTCCTCTTCCTTGTAGCATGGCACTTCTTATTATACATGATTGCCCAGCTAATAGAATTCTCGCCTACTATTGCGGAGTGGTTAGAGCTGAAAAAAACGAAGAAGATCTTGAGTTCTATGACACTTGGAGCCTGCGTTTTCGGAATCGCTCTCTCTACACTCCATCAGTCAGGCTTGGGAGCACTATTTATGATGGCTAAGGGAAAGCTTCACCCCCTTTGGTATAGCGAATTCATACCAGTCCTCTTTTTCATATCAAGCATATTTGCAGGTCTTTCCGTTGTCATAGTTGAAGGGACAATAAGTAAAAAAGTTTTCAGGCATAGAATGTCTGAAGAGTACTTAAGGAACTATGATGACATAGTTACAGGTCTTGGGAGAGGAGCGGCTGTGACACTCTTTGTGTACTTTTTCCTTAAGCTCCTGATCTTCATACACGGTAAAAGCTGGGTCTACATAAATAGTCCCATGGGCTTTTGGTACCTATTCGAGGTACTCGGCTTGGTTTTAGTTCCATGCCTCATGTTCTATTACGGACAAAGGGAGAAGAACATAAATCTTATAAGAGCGGCAGCGTGCGTAACAATGTTAGGTGTTATTATAAATAGGCTTAATTACTCCATGATAGCTTTTAAGTGGTACCTTCCCCTTTCGGAAAGGTACATCCCCACATGGCAAGAAGTGGTGATAACGCTAACAATAATATTCACCCAGCTTTGGATCTTCAGATGGGTTGTGAATAGAATGCCTGTTTACGGTGAAGCAAAGGAATGGGAAAAAGAGGAAGCAAAGGAGGCCATTCTTCTGGGAGAGCTGGGCTTTACAATGGCAGACGGGGGAAAGCCTTATATGAAAAAGGAGGTTTAAATGGAAGGATTCACCTATGTAGACATTTTTGCAACAAAAGGTATAGAGTACATCTTCGTTATATGCTTTCTTCTCCTCTTTGTGGTCTTCGCTTACTCAACATTTAAACCAAAGCATAAGACTTTAACTCAGAAAAGAAGTATAGGCGATCTTATTCGGCAATGGTTCGTAGTTCCAGAGTTCCTCTATTACCATCAGGGTCATACATGGGTGCTCCCCGAAAGTGAAAAAGTTGCGAAGATCGGCCTCGACGATTTTGCCCAGAAGCTCGTCGGAAGGATTGAGGCTTTAAAGATCCCAAAAATGGGAGAGGAGATTGTACAGGGGGAGAAAGCCCTAAGGATCGAGGTTGGAGGGAAAGGGATAGAAATGCTCGCACCTTTGGACGGCGAGGTGATCGATGTGAATGAAGAAGTGCTGAAGGATCCCTCGAGGCTTATGGAGGACCCGTATGGAGAAGGATGGTTGCTCAGAGTTTACTCACCTAATTTGAGATCTAACTTGAGAAATCTTTTGACAGGAAGGCTTGCGCGAAGATGGATGGACGTGGTAAAGGAGAACCTGTTTTCCCGTATGGACTATAACTTGGGGCTTGTTCTCCAGGACGGTGGTATCCCAGTAAGTGGAATGGCAAAGAGCCTGGATCCTGAAAACTGGGATGAGATCGTAAAGGAATTCTTCTTGACGAAGGAAGCTTAGCATGGATGTGGATTCCCTACCCAAATGTGTGTGGATGAGCGCTGGGCTCGTTACGTACAAGCTTTGCGATAGGGATTACGAATGCCACCTCTGCCCTTTTGATCAGGCCATGAGGGGAGAGGGGGAGGATATGTCACTTGAGGATCTCCCTCCTCCCCAGGTTGAACTATCGAATTTTTATCACCCTTGCCACCTATGGATAAAGGTCGAAACACCGGAAAAGGTGGTTATGGGCATAGACGGACTTTTATCTACCATTCTTTGTCATATCAATTCCGTTATTCTTCCAAATTCTGGTGATACTTTCTCGAAGAACGATACCCTTTGTCACATAGTGGAAAGAAGAGGTATCATCCCTCTTCTTTCTCCTATTTCAGGTACCGTAATCTCTACGAACATTGCCTTAAAGAAAAGGCCTGAGTTGTTGATCCAGGACCCGTTTAAGGGAGGTTTCCTCCTAAAGATGAAACCGAAAAACCTGGAGAAGGATATAAGAGACCTTTTTTACGGCGAAAAGGCGATAGAATGGCTGAAAAAGGAGCAAAAGAGAGTCTTTAACGTCCTATCATTCATTACCGAAAGAAAAGACCTTGGGAAGACAATGCAGGACGGCGGCAAAAAGGTCATTTCCTTTGTTTGCGATCTCACAGAGAAAGATTATGTCAAGCTTGTAGAGCATTTCATGAGATTATCCCGTTGATTTCTGTTAGTTATCCAAAGAAGAGAAAAAAATTAACCGATCTCAAGGTAGTCGAGACAAGAGGGACAAAAGGTATCTCCCTTTTGGTCTATATCTTCAACGTAAGTAGATGAATTCATTACACATCCAGGGTAGAGGCAATGGATGAGGCCGTAGGTATGGCCGAGCTCATGTATCGCTTCCTTTATAAGCCTTTCCTTTACAAGGTCTTCATTTTCCGGAAGGCCATAAAATTTGTTTTGCAATCTATGAAGAGAGACTATGGCTCCCTTCCCATTGAGCTGAGCTTCCCCGAAGACAAAGGTAAGTATGGGGATGAAAAGGTCTACATCTGTGACACCAATGATTCTGAAAGTATCCCTCGGGTGATTGTTTAAAAGCTGTATGAGAATCTGAGAAGAGTTGTATTGCTTTCTGGAGGGATTATAGGTTCCATTCAAATCTATCTTCTTCGAATCGTAGATGACCGTTTTCTTTTTAAAAACCTCGGAGATTCTCACTCTCAGAAACTCGAGGTTATGATTTTCCCTTTGCCATATGGGCACGATATAAATAGATGACATCTAAAAAGGGTTATTTTCTCAGCTTGTACTTCTCTATTTTGTTATACAGAGTCACCCTGTCAATGTTTAAGATTTCCGCTGCCTTTGTGATGTTCCATCCAGTTTTACTCAAAATCTTTTTGATATGAGCCTTTTCCACATCTTCCAGGGTTTCTCCCTCAGGTTTCGGATAGGGGGATGATATGCTGAAGTACAAATCCTCAACCTCTATCCTTTTCCCCTTCACGTTTACCATTGCCCTTTCTATAACGTTCCTCAACTCCCTCACGTTTCCAGGCCAATCATAATCCATTAGTACATTCATCGCTTCTTTCGATATCTCTTTTACATCTTTGTTCATCGAAAGGGAGAACTTCTTTATAAAATAGTCAACGAGTAACGGAATATCTGTCCTTCTCTCCCTCAAGGGTGGCAAAAATATGGTAAAAACGTTCAATCGGTAGTAGAGGTCCTCTCTGAAAGCACCTTCCTTTACTGCCTGCTCCAAATCCCTGTTTGTCGCGGAAATAACTCTGAAGTCGGCCTCTATGACTTTCTCTCCCCCCAATCTTGTGAATCTTTTTGTCTCGAGAACCCTCAAGAGGTCCATCTGCATTTTAAGGCTTATATTTCCGACCTCGTCCAAAAAGAGCGTACCCTTATTTGCCATTTCAAGTTTACCTTTTCTCTGATACATCGCACCGGTGAACGCACCTTTTTCGTGGCCGAAAAGCTCACTCTCTAAAAGTCCTTCAGGATAAGCTCCACAGTTTATTGTCACAATTGGGAAATAACGCCTTTTGCTACTCGCATGGATGGCCCTTGCTATCAATTCCTTTCCAGTGCCACTTTCTCCCCTAATCATAACTGTAGAGTCAGTTTCCGCAACTGTGTTTACCATCTCCATCACCTTTTTCATCGCCGGGCTTTCACCTACTATCTCATCAAGGCTCTGTAACTCCTCTATTTTTCCACGGAGCATTATGTTTTCAGCTATTAACCTTCTTTGTTCTATCGCCTTTTTAATTAACCTTGAAAGTTCGTCAGGATCTATAGGTTTTGTTATGTAGTCGAAAGCCCCATCTTTCATAGCCTGAATTGCCGTCTCTACAGTAGCATACGCGGTTATTATGATCGTGATGATATTTTTGTCTATCTCCTTTATCCTCCTCTGAAGTTCAATCCCGTCCATCTCTGGCATCTTTATGTCCACAAGGACTATGTCAAAGCTATTCTCCTGAAGCTTCCTTAATGCCTCGTATGCGTCCTCTGCCACATCAGTCCTATATCCGTCCATTTTGAACCATCCCAATAAGGAGTTTCTTATGGAGGCCTCATCGTCCACGATCAATATTCCAATGTCCTTAGGTTTCATTTACTCTATCCCCCTTTCCTAACTTAGTTTTTTTGAAAGCCTTGGCAGGGTTATGACGAATTTCGTTCCCTCGTTTACCTTTGAAAAGACCTCGATTTTTCCTCCGTGATCCTCTATTATCGTGTAAACCATGCATAGACCGAGTCCTGTGCTCTTTTTTGCGTCCTTTGTAGTGAAAAATGGCTCAAATATTCTTGGAAGAATGTCTTCAGGGATCCCACATCCCGTATCCTCGACCGTTATTATTATGTCATCCTTACCGTTTTTTGTGGACACCTTTATTAGTCCCCCGTTTGGCATTGCCTCAATCGCATTTATAAATAAGTCGACGAATACCTGTTCGATCGCTCCTGTATCCACAACAACTATGTCATTCTCTCCATCTATCTCCTTGACAAATTTTACCTTCTGAAGCTTAGCACTATGCTCTACGAGTCTTATGCTGTTTTCTATAAGGGTGCTCAGGTGTTCTCCTTTTATGGTTCCAAATGTTTTCTTCGAGAAGAGGAGCAAGTTTTTGACTATTTCTCCACATCTTTTGCTTTCCTCGCTTATGAACTTCAGGTTTTCGAGAGCGATTTTTATCTTTTCCGGATCAGCACCATTTTCTTCAAGAATTCGGGATGTAAGCTTTGCATAGGATAGTATCCCTGATAAAGGGTTGTTTATCTCATGGGCAACTGAGGCTGAGATTTTTCCAAGGGATGCCATTCTCTCAGAAAAGACGAGATGGCTTTGGGCATTCTTAAGTTCCTTTGTCATTTCGTTGAATGAATTAGCAAGTATTCCAAGTTCGTCATTCGATTTAACATCAACCTTGTAATCGAGATTCAGTTTAGCAACCTCTTTCACTCCCTTTATCAGTTTCTTTATAGGCTTATGGACAAGAAGGACTATAAATCCCCCTTTAAGAAGGGCAGTAAAAAGAATGAGAGCTACGGAGTAAACTACCATCCTTTTCCTTGTGGCACTTATTTCCTCATCAATACTCTTTAGAGAAAGCTTAACGTCCAGTAATCCTAACTTCTTTTGATCTTTTGAGTGTGCGTGGCAAGGGGCGTTGTAACACTCAGGACTATTCTCTATAGGATTTACAAGTCCTAACTGCCTATAGCCTTCAGGGGATGTAAGGATCCTTGTTAGGTCCTTGGTCGGTACTAAACCTTTGGCCGGTTCTTCCCTATGGCATACGTAGCATTGCTCAGCCCTTTTATCTGCCACATGATGGATTTCCCCCTTATCTTTCGAGAAGGAGATTATACCTTCTCTGTTGTAAATCCTTATTCCATCAATCCCTTCTTGGCTCCCAACGCTCATTATTATGCTCTGTAAACTCTCTCTATCGTTTTTTAACATGCTGTAATAGCAGGCGCTCTTTATGATATTGCTAACTTGGACAGCGTTCTTTAGGACATTCTGGTGCAGGTGGTTCGTATAAGTGTTTATATTGTAATAGACGATCACGACAAAGGCAAATGCAAGAAGGAGAATCAGGATGATAAAGAGTTTAGTCCCAACTGAAGTACTGAGCCCTTTTAGTCTATCCAACCCTTTGGTCATTATACCATATTTTTCTTCATTCAGTACGTGGAGAATGTGGACTCTATCACGCCACCCCCTATAACTGTGTCTCCATCATAAAATACCACCGACTGCCCTGGGGTGATAGCCTCTTGGGGTTCAACAAATTCGACTGTCACTCCCTTTTCCTCTCTAAAGATCTTGCACTCTTTTGGTTTACTCCTATACCTTATCTGAGCGTAAATTTTTTTTTCTTTTACCTCTTCTAAGGGTATGATCCAGTTCAGATCCTTTGCAAAGAGGTACCTTTTTTTCAGGTATCTCCTGGGACCAGCGACGATTTCATTTCTTAGAGCATCTATCTTCAGTACGTAGTACGGCTCCTTCAAACCGGGAAGGTTGAGGTACCTCCTTTGTCCTATTGTATAATAACATATACCGTTGTGCCTACCTATGACGTTTCCTTCAACGTCCACAATATTGCCCGGCCTCCCGTATCCTTGAAGAAGTGTAGAATAATCATCAGCAAAGAAGTCCTGACTTTCCCTTCTTTCTGCAATCTCTCTAAAACCTTGTGCAATAGCGATCTCTTTTAACTCCTTTTTATGAAAACGGCCAAGAGGAAAAAGTGTCCTTTTGAGCTGTTCCTGTGTAAGCCTGTATAAAAAATAAGACTGGTCTTTCTCCCTGTCAAAGCCCCTTTTTAGTAAATACCTCCCAATTAGAGGATCGTATTCAATTCTCGCATAGTGGCCAGTCGCGAAATAGTCAAAATCAACGCCGATCCATTTGATTTTTTCAAGAAGGAATCCGAACTTTATCTTTGAATTGCAAATAACACATGGATTAGGTGTTTTTCCAGAGACGTACTCTTTCAAAAAATGGTCGAGGACAAAGGTTTTGTATTCTTTAGTTAGATCTACAACGTGGTACGGTATAGAGAGCCTCTTCGTAAGTCTTCTTGCGCATTCTATATCTTCTTCTTCTCCGGGACCATAGCATGCGTTCTTCTTGCCAGTACAAGCTGATTCCCCATCCCATATTCTCATTGTCACACCTACAACTTCGTGCCCCTTCAACTTTAGTAGGTAGCAGGCCATAAAGGAATCGAAGCCTCCACTTAGGCCTACAACTATCCGCATGGGTAAGCCTTTCCGTTTTTATTTTAACCTTTCCTTTCCTCTCATTCCAACCTTTCAGGACTTTTACTTATTGACACCACCTACCTGATTTTATATCATTTCGTAAGGTATGAAAAACCTCGTGGTTTGCATTCTCTTAACGCTTTTTCTTGCGATCCCTCAAATTACTTTTGCGGATGAAGCTTATGAGGCGAAGATGCTCGTTAATATGTCAAGCATGACCCTTGAAAAATTCGTTAAGGAAAAAACGGAGGATCCAATAAGGAAGTTCTTAAGAGATTCGAAGGGAATATTCATCTGTCCCCAGTTTTTAAAGGGTGCCTTTATCTTTGGAGTTTCAGGAGGAAGTGGTGTATTCCTCGTTTGGGATCAAAAAGGAAAAGAGTATAATGGTCCCGCATTTTACACTCTCGGCGGAGTGAGCATAGGGCTTCAGGGGGGAGGGAGTAGCTCCGAGGTTATCTTACTATTTATGACTGATAGGGGTGTAAGTGCGATGCTGGGAAGTAATTTGAAGCTCGGAGTTGACGTTGAAATCGCTTTTGGCCCCGTGGGTGGAGGAGCAAAGGCAGGGAGTTCAAACTTAAGTGCGGATGTGATCGGGTATTACACATCAAAGGGGCTTTTTGGCGGGCTTTCCCTTGATGGAGGGGTTGTAAAAGTAAGGAATGACCTTAACAGAGCTTATTATGGAAAGGAGGTAACCCCTGTCGATATTCTAATCACAGGAAGCATAAAAAAGGAGGAGGCCAAGATATTCACTAAGATCGTGAAGGAGTATAAGGTTAAGGACAGATAATTGTGGAAATCGAATTTCATTCTCTCAAGAAGGCAAAAATCCTTATTGATAAGGGGGTGAAGATCCCAAACCCTCTTAGCGTGGACATTGGAGAAGAAGTGAACTTAGATTTAATTTCTGGAGATGGGGTTGTTATCCATCCTGGATGCCGCATTTACGGGCGAAAGACCGTAATTGCGAAAGATTCGAAAATAGGAACAGAAGGCCCCGCAACAATTGTGGATTGTAGAATAGGCCCTTCTGTGGAATTAAAGGCTGGCTTCTTTTATAATTCCGTATTCCTCAAGAAATCGGTGGCAGGATATGGTTCTCATATAAGGGAGGGTTGCATATTTGAAGAGGAAGCATCTACCGCTCACTGCTGTGGACTTAAGCAAACCATCCTTTTCCCTTTTGTTACCCTTGGTAGCTTGATAAACTTCTGTGACTGTCTAATAGCTGGTGGTACAGGTAGGAAGGATCACACAGAGGTGGGAAGTTCTTATATTCACTTCAATTTCACCCCCCACGGCGATAAGGCAACCCCATCACTTTTCGGTGATGTTCCAAGAGGAGTTATGCTAAGAGAACCGCCCATATTCCTTGGGGGTCAGGGGGGAGCAGTCGGGCCGGTGAGGGTCGGCTTTGGCAACGTCGTTGCCGCAGGTTCCATAATACGAAACGATTACACAGAGGAGAGAAAGCTTATAATAGGAAAGGGGCATAGCGGAAAAGTGCTCGAGTTTAGGCGTTACCACTACCCGGATTTGAAGAGAATCGTTTTAAATAATGTTATCTATCTTTCTAACTTAAAAGCCCTGAAGGCATGGTATACGCATATCCGAAAAGAATTCTTAAAAAAAGAGGAGCTTGGAGAAAAGATCTACGAGGGACTCTTGGAGGTAGTTGAAATGGCTTTGAATGAAAGAATAATGAGGCTACGCCAGTTAGCAGATCAGATTTTGGGGGGAAGAAAAGAGGAGAGTGAATTAAAGGAGGGTATTGGGAAGATCGAAGAGTGTTTTACGGGGGATGTAGAGGAAAGGGAAGATTTGAAAGATTTAAGAGAGGATTTCAAAAAAGGTATTTTATCCCTTTTGGATAAGGGGGTTGAATACATTGAGGCGATAAAGAGCATCCCGGAAAATTTATGTGCCCAGGGTACTGAATGGCTTTACGGGATTGTAAGGGATTACTTATCCAAGGTTCAAGAGTATTTGCCATCATTTGAAATTCTAAGTAAGGTAAAATACTAAATAGAACTGGAAAGGGAGGCGACCTTTGAGATGGGAACGCTTTTTGGCACAGACGGGATAAGAGGTGAAGCTAATAGATACCCTATGAATGCTGAAACCGCCTTTCTCGTAGGTCAGGCGGTAACCTATCTCTTTAGAAGAGAAGGTCACAAAACGAGAATCGTTATAGGCAAAGATACGAGGATTTCCGGATACATGCTTGAAAGTTCCCTTGAGGCTGGGATCACATCAATGGGTGGAAACCCGTACCTTGTAGGAGTCTTACCAACTCCCGGAATTTCTTTCATCACCCAAAGCATGAGAGCGGACGCTGGGATTGTGATTTCTGCGTCACACAATCCATATGAGGATAATGGGATAAAGATATTTGGAAGAGATGGGTTCAAACTGTCTGACAGGGAAGAAGACAAAATAGAAGAGCTCGTGTTGGAAAAAAAGTTAACTCGCTTCCTTCCAAAAGCGAAAGATATGGGGCAGGCTTTCAGACTTGAGGATGCTCACGGAAGATATATAGTTTTTGTTAAGAATACTTTTTCAAAAGAACTTTCTATGGAAGGCATGAAAATTGTACTCGATACCGCAAACGGGGCAACATATAGGGTCGCACCTGAGGTTTTCTTTGAACTTGGCGCGGAGATAAAGGTCATAAACAACACCCCAAATGGCCTAAACATAAACGACGGTTGTGGATCCCAATACCCCCAAGGTCTGAGCAGGAAGGTACTTGAAATAGGAGCAGATGTGGGCTTCGCCTTTGACGGGGACGGAGATCGTTTGATAGCGGTCGATGAAAAAGGGGGGATTTTAACAGGAGACCAGATTTTGATCATATGCGGGAAGATGTTTAAAGAGGAAAACAGGTTGAAAAACAATCTCCTTGTGGGAACTGTGATGAGCAATTTCGGTTTTTGTCAGGCATGTAAAAGATATGGGATCGATTACCATCTCTCAAAGGTCGGTGACAGGTACGTCCTCGAAGACATGGTAAAGCTCGGCGCAAACTTAGGTGGCGAGGAATCGGGCCACACTATTTTCTTAGATTATCATACGACGGGGGACGGAATAATTACAGCTATACAAGTCGTCTCGGCCATGCTAAAGACTGGAAAGAAACTATCAGAGTTGTCCAAGCTTATGGAGATGTACCCACAGAAGGTTGTAAGCGTAGAGGTAAAAGAAAAAAAAGAAATAGAAAATATACCAGAACTGAGGGAACAGATAGAGAGGATAAGAAGGGAGCTGAAGGGCGAGGGGAGGGTACTTGTAAGATACTCTGGGACTCAGAATGTTCTAAGAATAATGGTCGAGGGGCCTGACTTGGATAAGGTTGAAGCTTATTGTCAGGCTCTCTATGAGACCTCGAAGAAGTACCTTAGTTGAAAATCTATCTTGACGCCTCATGGTAAGAGGCCTTAGAATAAGGCAAAAAAATGGAAATAGGGGTGAATATGGAGAAAAAATGGGATTCCATGTCAAAGGAGGAAAAGACAGCAGAAAGGTTGAAAAAATGGCAATTGGCAGAAAATGTGAAATTTAGAAGTGATGAGGCGGAGAAGCTTTATAAGGCTTCGACGCAGAGACTCATCGATTCCATAATGATGGAAAAGACTCCAGATAGGGTACCTGTGCTTGTGAGAGGTACTTTTCTTGTCGCATCCCTTTACGGGCTTACTCCCTATGAGGCAATGTACGACTACGAAAGGATAAGTGAAGTTCACATTAAATTTCACGAAGAGTACAAGCCGGATTACGCTTTAACCCCGACGTCAATAGGTTCGGGTCGGGTTTTAGAGGCTCTCGAATATAAGCAGTACAGGTGGCCAGGGAAAGGGGTTTCGAAGAATGTTGGTTACCAGTATGTAGAGGGCGAGTATATGAGGGAGGATGAGTATAAAGATCTGATCGATGATCCTTCGAACTTCTGGATTCGAAGATTGATCCCGAGAATGTTTGGGGCTCTCGAGGGGCTAAAGGACATACCCCCTTTTACTGATCTTTGGGAGATAGTCATAGTTTCGCCCCACTTTATCCCATTCTCAAATCCCTCTGTCGAACAGGGATTAAGAAAGCTGATTGAAGCCGGGAAGCTCGCTCTCCAATGGATTCAAAAGATGAGGTGGTGTGCCCAGGAGATAGTCGGTATGGGTTATCCATCTACCGTTGGTGGCACAACGAAAGCACCCTTCGATATCCTCGGTGACACCTTGAGAGGAACGAGAAAGATAATGATAGATCTTTACAGGAGGCCCGAGCTCGTGATCAAAGCCGTGGAGAGACTTACTCCTCTCGCTATTGAGCAAGGCGTTCGCGGTGTAAATGCCACGGGTATCCCATTCGTTTTTATCCCCCTGCATAAAGGCGCAGACGGTTTTATGTCTGACGAGCAGTTCAGAAAGTTTTACTGGCCTTCCTTGCTTGAAACAGTACATGGTCTTGTGAGTGAAGGTTGCATCCCCTATCTCTTCGTAGAAGGAGCTTACAACACGAGGCTCGATTACCTCAAGGAACTGCCAGAAAAGTCCTGCATTTGCCATTTTGACAGAACTGACATGGTGAAGGCAAGAGAATCGTTAAGGGGCAAGGTATGTATAGCTGGGAACGTTCCTGCGGGACTTATTCTGACAGGATCTCCAGAAGAGGTAAGGAAGTACTGTAAAGATCTGATAGATAAAGTGGGGAGAGAGGGAGGATTTGTACTAACTTGCGGTACCTCGCTCGATGAGGGCAGAGGGGAGAACATCCGGGCAATGATAGAATCGGCGAAGGAGTACGGAGTGCTGTAAGGTCTTTTAAAGTAGAAGTTTTTCTAAATCGGGGAAGCTATCCCTGGCGTGAGGAAATGAAAGGGCATCAAGAAATTCCTTGTCAAACTCCTCTGTAGCTGCGAGTTCTACGTATCTGACTCTTTTTGCGTACTTTTCTGCTTCTTCTCTTTTTTTTCTGTTCAGAAGGGCCATACACGAACCGAGTCCCGCCAAGTTACCCTTTGCAACAATATCCCCAATCGAACAGTATGGGAACATCCCTAAAATATACGCGCTCTTTATGTCTATGTAATTCCCAAAAGAGCCTGCAAGGTAGACTCTTTTTGGTTTCCCCTTTCCAAGTCTGTTAACGAGTATTTTTGCCCCAGCATACAATGCTGCCTTTGCGAGTTGGACGGATCTTATGTCTTTCTGTGTTATGGCTATATCCTTTCCTGTAGCGGTATCTTTACCCCAGGCGATTACGAACTCCACCGTGTTTTCTCTCCTTCTCAGCCTTTCGCACCTTTTATCCTGTACAAATCTTCCGGAGGGGCTTATGAGTCCCGACCTAAAAAGCTCTGAAACCGCATCTATAATGCCAGAACCACATATCCCTCTCGGTTTCACGTTACCGATAACCTTATAACTCACCTTATAAGATCCTTTTTCTATCCATACCTTTTCTATTGCCCCCAATTGCGCTCTCATCCCGTGAGTGATAGTAGCTCCCTCTAAGGCAGGACCTGTTGCACATGACGCGGAAAGGAGTCTATCTTTATTTCCGCATACGATCTCCCCATTTGTTCCGATGTCTATTACAAGGTATGGGCCCCCTGACAGCTTGGGAAAGAGCGAGATCATAACCGCAACGTTGTCTGCTCCAACGAAACCTGCCTCAATGGGTAGAGTGTGGACATAAGCTGTTCTTAAGACATTTAGTCCCAACTCTCTTGCCTTTACATCAAAAGGGCTGGAAAGATGGGGGACAAAAGGAGAGGATGCGAGGGATAGGGGGTTTATGTTCAAAAAAATGTGGTGCATTAATGTGTTTCCGCAGACTACTACGTCAACTATATCCTGAGTGGATATATTCGCACGAGCTGAAAGTTTCTCAATAAGGCTGTTTAAGCCCTCAATCAGGACTTTATTCAGTTCCCTTAGACCTCTTTCACCATTTCTTAGGATGTACCCCAGTCTTGATATGACGTCCTCACCAAATTTCACCTGAGGATTGAGGATGGAACCGGAACTTACCACATTGCCGTTTTTTAGATCAACTATGTACATCCCTATCGTTGTTGTCCCAATATCAATCGCAAGGCCGTATATTTTATCTTCGTCTACAGGCTTAAACCCGAGAATCTCGTTCTCATTCCGGACCAACACATTAAAATTCCAATTTTTTTTCCTTATGAAGTCTGGGGCATAAGTGAGGGATAGTGGATCTATCAAGGACACATGGATCCCATATACAGATTTTAGGATGTCCTTTATCCTCTCTATGTCAGATCTCAAGTCCTCCAAAGAAGGTTGAACTACAGAGACTCGGAAACATTTTACAGATGGCATAAGGGGTGTTTTTATCTCGAACCTTCCTTTCTCCCTGATCTCTTCTTCCACCAAGCTTTCACCTGGAACGTAAATCGTAGTGTTTTTTAGAACCTTAGTTCTGCATGAAAGCCTATAACCGGACTTTAGTTCCTCTTCGGTTAATAGGTTTTTCTCTTCCTGAGTTAATGGTGAAATTGATTCCCCGTTAACGATCTTTACCTTGCATTTTCCGCAAGTCCCCGCACCTCCGCAATACGATGTCACCTCAATATTGGCTTTACGCAAAAGGTCTAAGACGCTGTCCCCAATTCGCGCCTTCACTCTTTTACCATAAGGGAGTACGGTCACAGTTACTTTCTTCATTTTCTAAGCCAACTTTATCTTTGGGTAGAGTAAAGAGAGTTTCTCATAAGGAATGTGAGTTGACAATCCGCAGGAAGAACCAAGAATCATTCTACCTTTTTTGAAGACCATCTCTGCCCTTAATATTTCGAACTCTATTTTTTCTTTATCCCATCCCAATAAGTCTATAGTACCAATAAAGGAGACTTTTTCAGAAAGACGGTCCTTTTCCTTGTAAACGTCCATTTTTGCTTGAGCATCCCATGTCGAGAGGCAATCTACCCCAGTTGCGGCAATTTCGGGAAGCACTTCGGAGAGATATCCATCGGAATGAAAGAAAACGTGTAGCCCCTTGGATTTCGCCATGTTTACCACCTTTTCGAGAAAGGGGCAAAAAAAACTTTTAAATCTGCTCGGGGGGAAAAAAAGGCCAGCATTTCCTGCTATGTCGTCAACTATTGAGATCCCATCGAATCCACATTCTTTAGTCACTGGCAACTTATCCAGAACCTCCCGTGTATGAGCCTCTATTACGGAGAGAAGTTCATCTGAATTTCGCGCAATAGCCTTGACCGCCTCAAAAAAGCCAAGTCTTCTCACACATACTGAAAAGATTCCCGGAATGTTTAGGAGGATGAAATAAGAAGAGATCGGTTCAATATCACCTTTTGAAAGTAAAATAGACCTTTCGTATGGAATGGCCAAAAGGTCCAGATCAAGGAGGGACGAAACGATTTCGATTTTTTCCACGAACCCTATCTCTTCCCGAACGATGCTATTGATGAACGATTCGGTGAGGAAAAGTTCCCCCTTGGGCAAGCGCGGAAGCGACACGCCAGGCATGGCTAAGGCCTGCCTAACGAGCCTCTTCTTCTCAGACATTTGCTTTTGTTTTTAAGCTTTTCATATATGCTACGTATCTTCTTGCCAGATTGTCTTTACCGGCTATCAAGTCCGCAGCCATTATGTACGGTTTCAAAACCTTCGGATTTGTGATTACGCACGTGAGACCGTTCAGGATAGCAGCTGAGAGAAAAACCACATTTATAAAGTTCCTCATTGGGAGACCGTATGAGATGTTGCTTGCTCCAAGTATAAGATTTAAGCCCCACTTTTCTTTTATTTTTCTCATGGTTTCGAAGGTATTAAGGGCAGCCTTAGAGCTTAAAGCGACGGACTCAACAATGGAATCGACGATTATATTCTCCTTCTCTATACCATATTTTTCAGCCTCTTCGAGAATATTTCTGACTATATTTATTCGCCTTTCTGGCTCTTTGGGAATACCCTTACCATCTGAGGCGATAATTACGACCAAGGCCCCGTGCTCCTTAGCCAAGGGGAAAAGGGCTTCCATGATTTGGGGTTCCCCGGAGACCGAGTTTATGATAGGCTTTCCCAAACCGATTTCGAGAGTTTTTTTAAGAGCATGCCTATTTCTACTTTCAATGCATAGAGGAACATCGAATCTCTGAGCGATATTTTCAACCACGAAAGGCAAAACTTCAGCTTCATTTATCCCAAAGGCACCAACGTTCACGTTTAAAATATCTGCTCCATCTGCAATTTGCTCTTCTGCGATTTTCAAAATTGGAGAGATATCCCTTCTTTCCAATGCCTCCTTTATTCCAGACTTTCCGAAGGGATTTATCCTTTCACCTATTATGACCGTAGGATATGAATCTCCTATCCCTATCTCTTTTCCTTTTGGACTTAAAACCTTTGTTTCCATATTTACCTCATCCTATCCATCTTTTGCAGAGGTTTACTGCCTCGACTGCATCTTTTCCGTATGCGTCCGCTCCCACATATTCCCTCACCTTTTCATCTATCTGCCCTCCACCTATCATTATTTTTACGTTTTCTCTAAGTCCCGCATTTTTTATCTCCTGAACAGTTTTTTTCATCGCATCGAATGCAAGTGTCAGAAAGCCACTTAGGCCAACGACATGTGGTTTTACTTCCCTGATCTTTTCGACAAATTTCGAGGCCGGGACATCAACACCAAGATCGTAAACCTCATATCCGTTTACATCGAGCATAAAGACGACTATGTCTTTTCCAATATCGTGGATGTCACCTTCCACAGTCCCTATCACAACCCGCCCTGCCTTCTCTTTCCCCTTTTCATATTTTATGTGCGGTTTCACTATTTCAGAGACGCCCCTCAATATCTCACCGGCCATTATAAGGTCAGGAAGGAAGTATTCTCCACTTTCAAACCTCTTTCCAACGATCTCCATTGCGGCCCTTGCCGCATCGAGGATCAAAAAAGGATCAGTCCCTCTTTCTATCTCTTTCTTTGCCATTTCGAGGACTTCTTCTTCCTTCAGGTCAGCCATTTTCGCGACAAAATCCTCACTCATTTTTCCTCCTCGTCTTTTTTCTTATAGGTTCCTCTGGAAGTGCTCTATTATAGGGGATGGTGTGCTGGCTTGTCAAAAGAAATTTTCTTCAAAAAATAAAGGAAAGGTTGTATTAATAGATCTCACCAAAAAAAGGAGGCGCCATGGAAACTTTGAAATTTACTGAGTTTATGAAATTAGACCTACGGGTAGGAAAGATAAAAGAATGTGAAGATATTGAGGGGGCTGATAAGCTTTACAGGATAACTGTGGACATAGGAGAAGAAAGGGTGATTGTCGCCGGAATAAAGCCGTATTACAGAAAAGAGGACCTCATTGGAAAGAACATTGTGGTTGTCGCTAATTTGGAGCCAAGAAAGTTAAGAGGTATTACATCTTATGGAATGCTCCTTGCGGCACAGGACAGAAGTACTGGAAATGTGGTTTTACTGACAGTTGAAAAGGAAGTAGAAGCGGGAAGCAAAGTCTTATAATTCTTGGAGACTTATGCCCCTTCACTCTATCCCTACTCTTTTGGGTGGTATTCTTCTTTTCCTTTACAGCTTATCAAGACTCAACAATGTTGTTCAACTCGCAGTTGGAATGAGAATAAGAGACTACATTAGGTTTACTGTCCGTAGAAAGATGAATGGGTTTATATCCGGTCTCTTTTTGACTTTGCTCTTTCAAAGCAGTTCCGCAACGTCCTTACTTGTCGTAAGCATGGTAAGCTCTGGTCTTATGAGTCTTTCAGAGTCTCTCCCTGTAATTCTTGGTTCTGATATCGGTACAACCCTTATAGCGCAACTCGTGGTGTGGAAGATGACGGAGCTTTCTCCAATAATCCTTTTAGCTGGCTTAGTAGCTTTCCTTCTTCCTGAGGAGAAGTTAAAAACGAAGGGAGAGGCCTTATTTTACTTTGGACTTTTGTTGTTCGGACTTATGCTTTTATCGAGGAGTGCTGATACATTCAAAGAAAGCATGTTCTTTGACCAGGCCATATTGGGGAAGAAAAGCTACCTCTCCATATTCTTGCTCACTCTTTTTTTCACACTCATAGTACAATCGTCGGCTATACCGATAAGCATGGCGATTATTCTTGCTCAAAGGGATCTCTTAGGAATTGATTTTGCACTTCCTGTGGTTCTTGGGGCAAATCTGGGAACAACCGGAACCGCATTACTTGGAAGTATTGTCACAGGCCCTGAAGGTAAAAAGGTGTCACTTGCCCACACATTTTTTAAGTTCGCTGGAGTTATTATTCTTTTCCCTCTTCTCCCTTTTATAGTTCCCCTTATAGAGCAGGTGCCCGTGGGAGCCCCCCAAAAAATAGCGCTTTTTCATTTCCTGTTCAATCTTTTCATTTCTATCCTCTTTTACCCCTTGTCGGAATACGTTGGTTTGGGCCTCGAATGGCTAATCCCGTCAAAGGGAAGATCGCTGGCGGTTCTTCCAGAGTATCTTGACAGATCGTGCCTTAGAAATTCGGAAGAGGCGTTAATCTCGGTAGAAAAAGAGCTACTGCGACAACTTCTCTTCGCAAGGACTATGGTGGAGGATTCGATTTCCCTTCTTGCCGACTTTAAAAAGTTTATGATGAGAAACATAAGGTACTTAGAGTTCGTGGTCGATAACCTTCAAAGCGAAATAATAAAATACCTCTGGCAGATTTCTTCTCTTGAGATGGGTGAGAGGCAATCGAGAAGGCTCTTCGCTTATACAAGCATTGTTCACGATATCGAACGAATAGGGGATCACGCCGTAAACATTGCAGAGATTGCAGAGATAAAAAGAAAAAAGAGAACCTTCTTCTCTTTAAAAGCAGTAGATGAGCTACGGGGGATTTCTGAAAAGTTAAAAAGATCTCTGGAAACTGTTACACCTCTTCTTGAAAGGAAGGAAAAACTGAGGGCAGCTGAGTTGGAAGAGGAGATAGAGGAGACAGAAAAAATGGTGAGAGACGCCTTGGGTAATCACTTAGAAAGGTTCTATTGCAAAATATGCCAAAGGGAGGCAGGGCCCCTATTCGTAGATGTACTCACAAATATTGGAGGGATATTAAGGCATATAAGATTCATATCCGAAAGCTTAGGCCAGCACGATCTCTTACGCTAAGCGGCTTTCTCGAAAAGGACCTCATCTTTTGTTCCCACATCAACTAAGACCCGATCTCCCTCCTTTATCTCCCCTTTGAGGATTTTTAAGGCGAGTTCATTCTGGATCTTCTTCTGGATGAGTCTTTTGAGAGGCCTTGCTCCGTAGGCAGGGTCATATCCTTCTTTTGCAACGAATTCCTCAAGTTTTTCTGAGAAGATGAGTTCGATGCCTTTTTCCTTTGCCCTTTCCTTCAGTGCTTCAAGTTGCAACTTCACTATGGCCTTCAAGTCTTCTTTAGTTAGGTTCCTAAAGATTATGACCTCGTCGATCCTGTTTAAGAATTCTGGCTTGAAATGGAGCTTTAGCGCTTCCTGAACCCTTCTTTTCATCTCGTTATAGTCCTTTCCGCCTATATCGGTGATCCACTGGCTCCCTATGTTAGATGTCATTATTATCACAGTATTCTTAAAATCGACTGTCCTTCCCTGTCCGTCAGTGAGCCTTCCCTCGTCAAGGACCTGTAAAAGAACGTTAAAGACTTCGGGATGGGCTTTCTCTACCTCGTCAAGGAGCACTATAGAGTAAGGTCTTCTCCGTATCGCCTCTGTTAGGTATCCTCCCTCCTCATATCCCACATAGCCAGGTGGGGCTCCAATCAGTCTCGCTACAGAATGTTTTTCCATGTACTCGCTCATATCTATCCTCACAATTGCCTGTTCATCGTCGAACAAGAACTCTGCAAGGGCCTTTGCAAGCTCTGTTTTCCCCACACCCGTTGGGCCCAAAAAGAGGAATGAGCCAAGGGGTCTATTAGGATCCTGAAGTCCTGCTCTCGCCCTTCTTATGGTGTTTGAAACAGCGATTACAGCCTCATCCTGCCCAATAATCCTTTTATGGAGCCTCTCTTCCATTTTTACGAGTTTTTCCATTTCTCCCTCGAGCATCCTGTGAACGGGGATTCCGGTCCATTTAGATACAACCTTTGCTATGTCCTCTTCATCGACCTCCTCTTTCAACATCTTTCTCTTTTTTTGTAATCTCTGAAGCTCCTCGTTCTTCTCTTTCATTTCCTTTTCGAGGCTCACTATTCTGCCGTACCTTATCTCAGCTACCTTTTCGAAATCCCCTTTTCTTTCGTATTGATCTGCCTCATTTTTTGCACTCTCTATCCTTTCCTTTATCTCCCTTATGGCAGTTATCAGGGATTTTTCTTTTTCCCAGTGCTTTCTCTTCTCCTCAACGTCCCTTTTTAATTCTTCCAACTCTTTTTCCAGTTTTTCCCTTCTCTCCCTTGAAGCCTCATCCTTCTCCTTCTTTAAAGCTTCTATCTCAATCTGAATCTGCATCATTTTTCTCTCTATCTCATCTATCTCTGTGGGAACGCTGTCTATCTCCATTCTAAGTCTTGAGGCAGCCTCATCTATTAAATCTATAGCCTTATCTGGAAGGAATCTGTCAGTAATGTATCTGTGAGACAAAGTTGCAGCTGCAATTAGGGCAGAGTCCTTTATTCTCACACCGTGATGAATCTCGTACCTCTCTTTTAGCCCCCTCAATATGGCTATGGTTTCTTCAACACTTGGTTCTCCAACATAAACGGGTTGGAATCTCCTCTCAAGTGCAGCATCCTTTTCTATGTACTTTCTGTACTCATCTAAAGTCGTTGCACCTATGCACCTTAACTCCCCTCTTGCGAGCGCCGGTTTTAACATATTGGAGGCGTCTATAGCTCCCTGTGCGCTTCCCGCTCCCACTATTGTGTGTAATTCATCTATAAAAAGGATTATTGATCCTTCAGCTTCCTGAATTTCCCTAAGGACGGCTTTCAGTCTATCCTCAAATTCTCCCCTATATTTTGCTCCTGCAAGAAGCGCACCCATATCGAGTGCTAAGACTCTCTTATTCTTCAGAGTTTCAGGAACATCTCCTTTTACTATCCTCTGTGCGAGTCCTTCCACTATAGCTGTTTTTCCAACACCAGGTTCACCGATGAGCACAGGATTGTTCTTTGTCCTCCTTGAAAGCACCTGCATGACCCTCCTTATCTCCTCATCTCTGCCAATTACTGGGTCGAGTTTTCCCTTCCTCGCCTCTTCCGTTAGATCCCTGCAGTATCTCTCAAGAGCCCTGTACTTGTCTTCAGGTGACTGATCAGTGACTCTCTGACTTCCCCTTATGTCTTTCAGTACAGAATAAATCGATTCCTTTGTCACGCCTTGGTCTTTAAGTATCCTCGAAGAAGGGGTCTCTTTACATTCCGAAATACCTATGAGCAGGTGTTCCGTACTCACATATTCGTCTTTTAGCCTTTCTGCTTCTTCAAAGGCATAAGTCAAGGCCTGTCTCATTCTTGGAGATATGTAGATTTGAGTAGGCCCTTCAACTGAGGGGAGTTTCTTCAGTTCCCTTTCTATCTCATTTAGTATTATGGCCTGGTTCGCACCGAGCTTATCGAGTATAGGCTTTACTATACCATCTCTCTGAGATATTAGCGCATATAGGAGGTGTTCGTTTTCCATCATGTGATGGTTCATAGAATCAGCCTTTTTCTGAGCCGAACTTACAGCTTCTTGTGCTTTTATCGTCAATTTATCCCAGTTCATCTTTTTCTCCTTTTTAGAATTTTTTTATCGTAGTTGTAATATAATCACTATCTGAATGAATGCAACGGAGGCCTAAATTTGGATCTCAAGCCTCTTTTCAAAACTTCTCTCATTGTCCACAAGAAAGACCCTTTTTGGCTTTACCCTGAAAAATCTGTTATTGGAACTTGCCGAAAAAGAAGGAACCAATTTCAGTTTTAGGAAAAACCTCTGAGTAAGTGTGTATTCTCCAAGATCGAAAAGCCTTTTTAGGTAAAAGGAGGTGAAAGGATACTTTCTCATGTACAGCTTTGATGCCCTTTCTATGTCCTTTTTCTCCGTGAGCATCTCAGCAAAACCTTCCATCTGAATCCCCTTAATTTTTTTCCAGTCGTTGATCCATTTCAGTTTATAGTCCTCACTTATCGCTACGCTTACAAGGGGATTCAGTGTTATATTTCTGCAATGGATCGCAGAGTTGGGGTTCGATATGAAGTAAAGGGTGAATTCTTCGCTTACGTAAAAAACATGAGCTGCCCATGGGACATTATCTGCGCAGGTAGCGATCGTCATCGTGTTATGGGACTCTATATATTTAAGGGCTATATTCCTCAATTCCATCGATCTTTTATCCATTTTCTTCCCTCACAACTTTTAGCCTGCAAGGTACCCCCCTGAGTAAAGGGCTACCAGTAACGGGGAAGATCGTCTCCCAAGATGTAAGTACATTAATGTTAAAATCAAGATAGGATTCCTTCATCTCGGGAAACCACCATCCGTGCTCGACTATCACTACTTTTTCGTCCAAGTTCTCTGCATATGTGGCCCTTGCTTTTATCCCTCCTTTTTTTGTCTCCACAAATATCCAGTCTCCTTCTTTAATCCCAAAACCCATCCCCACATCCTTACTTATAAGGACCTTAGGATATGGATTCCCCTTTCTTATGGAATCGATCTGCCTGAAATTCGTGTGTCTAAAATCTTTTGGCTTATAACTTGTGAGAAGTAATGGATAGTCTTTATCATCCTCAAAGTACCACTCTTCAATATCCGGTATGGGATCGTATCCATAGGAGTCTAAATCCTGTGAGAATATCTCCATCTTTTTTGACCTGGTTTTAAAACCCTCTCTTTCAAAAAACATGTAATCTTTTTCTACAGGAAGAAATACCTTCTCTTTGAATTCAGAAAAAGTTAGCCCATCACCTTTTAGGATTTCATCGTAGATGGCATATTCATCTTCGAAAAAATAATCTCCCAAATTGAGTCTCTTTCCAAGTTCGTTTATTATCCAGATGTCCGACCTTGCCTCTCCAAACTCTGCTACCTTTCTTTGTGCCTGAACGAGAAAGGGGAAATCAGGGGAGATTACTACAGAATCAAACTCAAGACAGGTGGAGGAGGGCAGAATAATATCAGCAATTTGAGAAGTAGGGGTTATAAAGTGGTCAGCACAGAAAAGGAATTCCATTTTTTTTAATGCCTCAAAAGTACTTTTAGTATCGGGCCAACTAAGCACAGGATTGGCTCTCAAAATAAAAGCAGCTTTTGGGCTTTTTTGGTCTCCATCTATAATCGATCTCAAAATAGCAGAAGGATGTGCGTAATGGACAAATGGGGCAAGAAGTTCTTTCCCGAGGAGACTACTTGAGATTTCCTTTGGTAAAAGATTCCTCAAAGTAAAGGACGCTCCGTATTTTTCTACGATTTTTGGGTTCTTGTACCTTATCTTCCCTCCTGGGACCCCTATATTTCCGCAGATGCCCTCTAAAATGTAGATTGCTCTCAAAGTCTGAAAGGGAAAAATCCCCTGATCCAAGGCATTTCCTTCTGCCACGGAAGCTGGTTTATTCCCCGTATAAATATCTACGAAGGCTCTTAGATCCTTTTCTTTTACCCACGTGTATTTCTGAGTTTCTTCTGGACGGAACTTGCCTATATGATCCTTCAATCTTTCAAATCCGTAAGTCCATTTTGCGACAAATTCTTTATCGTAAAGACCTTCTTCAATAACCACATTAATAACGCTTAAGCAGAAGAGAAGATCTGAGCCAGGTCTCAGTTTAATCCAAAGATCAGCGATCCTTACCATTTCACTCTCACGGGGGTCGACTACTATTATCTTTGTTCCCTTTCTTTTTGCAGAGATTATCTTTCTATAGATAGGTGGATAGGTTGCATAAGGGTTTAATCCCCAGATTACAATTGTCCTTGGCGGATTTTCGTAATCAGGGTAGAGAAATGAACCAAAAGTGGCTTTGTATGCGTAAACCCTGGGCATATAACATAAAAACCCCATGGAGGCCACGTTAGGCGAACCAAATGCATGCGCAAGTCTTGCTAAAAGTATGTCCGGAAGGCCGGATGCTGCTCCACTTAAAAAAAGTACAGATTGAGGTCCGTACGTCGATTTTAAATCCTTGAGCTTTGAAACAATATTTTCCAAAGCTTCATCCCATGATATTCTTTCCCACTTTCCAAGGCCTCTCTCACCTTTTCTTCTCAGAGGGTATAGGATTCTTTCAGTGTGTCTTGCGTATTCTAATATGGTCCTACCCTTCTTGCACAGGAATCCCTGACTTACACGGGATTTCCTATCCCCCCTTATTCTTTCTATTTTTCCCTTTTCCAAATGGACTTCTATTCCGCAAAAAGAGGGACAGATCGTACAAACGCTTCTTACGGTTTCTTTAGTCGATCTTTCAGAGACCATATGTACGCTCCTTTTTCTTTCTCAAAACTGTAAACGATCTTCCCCCTTTTTTGTAGGTAGTTGGTATGGGCAAGTGCTTCTCCCATTGCAAATATCTTGTGCATAATTGGAAGCTCATAAAAATCAGCCATTTCTATCTCCCATTTCACGAGGGATGCAATTTCATAAATGGTTTTGGCGCCTCCCTCTAATATTTGAGAAATCTCTTTTAGCCTCTTTCTGTGGTGGATAAAAAGCTCTCCAATTCTCTTTTTGACTTGAAGAAAAGGGTCTCCATGGGAGGGTAGAGCCAGATTGATGCTGAGTCTCGAGATATTACGTAGACTTGTGAGATAATCCTTTAAAGGATCGTCTTCAACCTTCCTTGCTTGAACAGTGGGAGATATATCCTTCAGGATATGATCTCCTGATATGTAAAGGCCGAGCTTAGGTTCATAGAGAGTTACGTGTCCAGGGGTATGACCTGGAGTGAAAAGCACAAGAAACACGTATCCTCCAATTTCTATTCTCTCATTGGGGGATAAAAAACGGACGGTATTTTTATCTTCCATGTCGTAGATTGAATCGACTTCATCAAAGAAGGAAAAAGTCTGCCTATCTATGGGGCATCCGCAAAGCGCAAGAAATGGTATGACCTCTTCTTTTAGGGTTGAGCTTCTTATTCGTTTCGCCCTTTCCCAGTCTTTTTTGCTCATCAAGATTTTTGCGCCCATCCCTTCCATTTTTTTTGCGAAGCCAAAATGATCTATGTGAAAGTGAGTAATTAATAAGAGACTCCTTTCAAGTCTTATCCCTAAGGACCTGAGTACCTCTAAAAACTGAAAAAAGACCTCATCAGTTCCCATGCCAGTGTCTACAATTAGCGACAGGTCTGGTCCCTTTATTGCGTAAACGTTCACCGATCTTAAGGATTCCATATTCAAAGGAATAACCAGCCGGTAGAAATCCTTTCTGATCTCTTCTAAGAGCATATTTTTCTTCAAAGGATTATAACATCCTCAACAAAAGTGTCAAATACCGATTGTTGACACCCCCTGTGAAAAAGGGTAGTTTTTTTGGGAATCTTTGCTTGGAGGAAGAGATGCTTTCTATTAGTAAAGACGAGCTTCTCAAGCTTCTTCAAGTTTGCCAGGGGAAAGAACCAGCTGATTTAGTCGTCGGCGAAGGCAAGATTGTAAATGTTTATACAGGAGAGATCCTGAGCGGATACTCAATAGGGATCAAGGGAAAATGGATAGTCCGCATTGATAAGGATCTCTCCTCAATTATAGGTCCAGAGACAGAATACCTCGATGTGCGGGGAAAATACGTTATTCCTGGCTTAATAGATGGACATGCACACATCATGGCCTATTGCCATCCCCATGATTTTCTCAAAGAGGCTGTAAAAAGGGGTGTTACTACGCTCATAACAGAACTTCTCGACTTTTCATTCAAGGTCGATGCTCAAGGCATGATCGAGTACTTGAGTGCAACGAAAGGCCAACCAGTCAAAGTCTTTGCAACCATTCCTCCTTTTATCACTTTGAGTGAAAGCGCAAAAAGGAGGATCCCTGATTTTAAAAAGATCTTAAAGCTTCTAAGAAGGGAAGACGTTTTAGGAGTGGGGGAGAGTTTTTGGCAGGAAATCTTAAGAGGACATCCCTTGTTTTTTGATATTCTTCCGTACGTTTCAAGGATGAAAAAGACCCTTGAAGGACATGCTGCTGGATGCAAGGGAGAAAAGCTCCAATCATACATTCTCACTGGGGTTGGGTCATGTCATGAGCCTATATCTTACGATGAAGTATTGGAAAGGTTAAGGCTTGGGATCTACGCCATGGTGAGGGAAGGGAGCGTACGCACGGATGTGGGCTCATTATCCCATTTGAAAAGATCCCGTTTGGATACGAGAAGGATCATACTCGTGAGTGATTTTATCTCACCAGAAGAGATCCTTGAGAAGGGCTACATGGACTATGTTGTCAATAGAGCTATAGAATCTGGAATCGACCCTGTTTCTGCAATTCAAATGGCAACGCTCAATCCAGCTACACATTTTGGACTCGACAGCCGACTCGGGGGTATTGCTCCTGGGAGATACGCAGATCTCGTTGTAACAAAGAGTATAAAGAGGATAGAGCCGGAGGTCGTTATAAGTGACGGAAAGATCAGTATAAAGGATGGCAGATTCTTACTGGACCCGGTAAAGAAAAGACTCACGATAGGGGGGTTCAAAAGGAGTAAGATTTCGCCAAAGGATCTTCTCATAAGAACTCAAAGGAGGGGTAAGATTAAGGTAAGAATCGTAGATCTTGTTACGGAATTGGTAACGAAAGAAAAAGTGGAGGAGATGAAGGTCGAGGGGAAAGAAGTGAGGGCAGACGTGGAAAGAGATATTTTGAAGCTCTCATATGTGACAGAAGATGGATGTTATAACTACCTCATCAAGGGTATGGGGTTAAAGGAAGGAGCATTTGCGACAAGCAGTCTATGGGAAACATATGGCATCCTTGTAATTGGTGTAAATCCAGAAGATATGTCTTTTGCGGTAAACAGGATAATTGAAAAGGGGGGAGGAATGGTGATAGTGAAGGAGGGTAAGATCTTGGAGGAACTTCCCCTGCCTTTTGGTTCTTTGATATCGAACCTTTCCTTTGAGGAGGTTGCAAGAAAGATAAAATCACTCAATGAGAATGTAAGAAGAATGGGTGTGAAATGGCAGAAACCCTTCCTTACTCTTGAAACACTGACCACGCCTGCTATCCCTTTCATCCGCGTTTCCGATCGTGGACTTGTTGATTTAAAAACAGGAGCTACTTTGGGCCTTTTTGTTGATTGACAACAATCGGCAATTTAAAGTAGATAAACATATCTTCTCGTGAGGAGGTTCGAATGGGAAAAGGTGACAGAAAGACGAGAAGGGGGAAGATATGGAGGGGAACATTCGGCAAGTACAGACCGAAAAAGAAGAAAAAGAAGGAAACGTGAAGGTTTGTAAACTCATATCGACCTATTTTCCTAACGAAGCTTGAATCTCTGGATCTTTCCCCTTGCGCTCTTTGGCAACTCTTTTACGAACTCTACCCAGCGTAGGTATTTGTATTTGGCAAGTCGGTTGAGAGCCCATTTTTTTTTATTTCATCTTCCAGCTCCGGGGAAGGCTCATATCCTTCTCTCAGAACAACATATGCCATGGGTTTTACGAGGCCCTGCTCATCTTCTTTTCCCACGACTGCCACTTCCAGAACTGAAGGATGTTCTCTTATGCAGTTTTATACTTCAATTGGCGAATCCCATATTCCACCAACTTTTAGCATATCATCCGATCTTCCCGCATACCAGAAGAAACCGTCCTCATCCTTATAGAACTTGTCACCTGTATTTATCCATTCCCCTAAATTGTTAGCCTTGTCTTTTCCCTTTTTTTCCAGTACTGCTGAGCTATACTTTCTCCTTTAACAAGAAGAGTACCTATCTGACCCTGTGGCACCTCTTTTCCTTCTTCATCGACGATTTTCAGTTCGTATCCCGGGACAGGTTTTCCTGCGGACCCGGGTTTTATCGCGCCTGGCCTGTTAGAGCAGAATATATGCAGAACCTCTGTAGATCCTATTCCATCTGTGCGTAAAGAACTGGGATTCCAAAATGCACTTTTCAATTCGGAAGGGGCATGCTTGTATTTCTGCTTGAACGGGACGTGGGCACCTTCAGTCTCTGATATGATTATCAGATCCCTGAGATATGGGAGATCCCCTTTTATAGCCTTGATAAGAGGATACAACTCCTCTGATACAACAAGGACCCTCGCCCTCCTATCATTCAAGTAGTATTCATAGTCATCTGGAATAAGCATCGTGTTTAAAGGGATTGGCACAGCACCTATTTTTATGGCACCGACTCTTGTTGACCATCTTTTGAACATCGTTATACGTGGAAAAACTCTCCTTGATCACCGTGAATCATGGGACCTCCTTGTTTTAGCGCCTCACGATATGGATGCCTTGGTCAACTGTTCGGTCAGCTCTTCGTTTCATTTTGGAGCCACGTTTTGTAATCCTCGGAGAGCGCATCCAAATTTGTACCAACAATTTCAGGTACCTCATAGGGGTGCAGAGCCTTTATCTTACTTTTTACCTTTTCGAAAAGTTCGAGCCTTGTCTTCATGATGCACAGAAACTCTTCTCCTTCTACTATATCTCCCTTCCACCAGTAGATGCTCTTTATCGGTCCCAAAATCTGTGCACATGCAATAAGCCTTTCTTCCAAAAGGCTTCTTGCGATATCTTCCAGGACTTTCTTATTGTCGGCCGTCGTAGTTATCTGGATCGTCATATCCACCTCCTCCATTGTTTCTGGATAGACAATTTTATCTGTTATTACCAATGTCAATATCACATTTTATTCCCAGTTTGAAATGTCACATTTTTTCCGTCCATAAATCCTTTATGGATGGTTTTCAGGTGGTCTCCATTTCTTATTTCTAATCTTTACTGGTGGTAAGTATTCTCTTTTATGTAAGATATCTGAACCATTCTCTTTAAGCTGCCTTTTATCTTGAGTTTTAAGAATCGTGTTATCCCTTTAACCTGATTTCGTTTATGAGTCTGTCAATCCAAAAAGCCTTTCTATTTTGCCTG